>ULQX01043640.1_pt1 | contig 31895 bp, 29 predicted proteins | sample 1954941 | NCBI WGS metagenome assembly ULQX01 (sample SAMEA4835667, study PRJEB28245) | human gut metagenome | biome: gut microbiome; material: fecal sample | place: Denmark | collected 2008
TGAAAAAGAAATAGATAGCCTAGAAGAAAAAATTAATAGCTATACAATTAATATTAGAGATAGAATAGATTTTTTATACAAAGAAAGAGCAAAATTAAAAAATAGAATAAATGATATCAAAGCGTCAAAAAAGAAATTAAAATTAAAAGTAATTATAACATTAATTAGTGCTATCTGTTTAAGTACATCGCTAGTATTTAATAATATATCAAGCATAATATTTTTACTAGCCACTATTGTAGGTACAAGTTCTATAATATTAAATGTTTTATCTAATAAAAAGAAAGAAAAAGAAATAAGTAATTATAGCCTAGAAGAACTAGACAAGAATATTGAAGAAGTAAATAACAAGTTAAATAAAAAAAATAGTGAAACATTAAAACCACTTATTGAAAAAAAGAAAAAATTATCTACTCGTGAATCAATGTTAAGAAATGACAGAACACTTAAGAGAAGGGAATGTGTACATTTAGAGAGAGAAAAAGATAACAAATATAAAGAATTATTAGAAGTAATGGAAGAAGAAGTTAAGTTATCAAATAATGAAATGGAAGGTCAGCTAGAAATACCAGGAATAAAAAAAGTAAGAAATAGGTAATATAAACAAAAATATTATCTATTTTATTTTCCAAAATAGCAAAAATAATATATAATATTATCAGAGGTGAACTAATTATGAAATTAGAAAAAGTATTAGAAAAAGTAGAATATAGTATTATTAATGGTAATACTAATACAGAAATAACTGATATTTGTTATGATTCTAGGAAAATAAAAGAAGGCTGTTTATTTATATGTCTAGTAGGTTCTTCATTTGATGGCCATGACTATATAGATAGTGCTATAGAAAAAGGTGCTAAAGCCATACTCGTAGAAAAAAATATTACTAGAGAGGATATTACTATTATAAAAGTAAATAATACAAGAAGAGTATTATCCCAAATATCAATAAATTATTTTAATAATCCAAGTAGTAAATTAACTACTATTGCTATTACTGGTACTAAAGGTAAGACTACAACTTCCTTTATGATAAAAAACATTCTTGAAGAAGATAATAAGAAAGTAGGAGTAATAGGTACTATGGGAGTATTTTTTAAAGATAAACATTATAGTACAGTAAATACGACTCCCGAAAGTTATGATATTCAAAACTATCTAAATGAAATGGTAAATGATGGTGTAGAATATCTAGTAATGGAAGTATCGTCTCAAGCATTAAAAGTAGGAAGAGTAGATGGCATGTTATTTGATTATGGAATATTTACTAATTTAAGTGAAGACCATATCGGAGAAAATGAACATAAAGACATGGAAGAATATATATATTGCAAAAGTTTATTATTCAAAATGTGTAAAAATGGAATTTTTAATATAGATGATACTTACTACAATAATATGATTAAAAATAGTACATGTAATATATATACCTTTGGTCATAACAAAGAAGCAAGCCTAGTAATAGATAAAGTAGAATTACTTAGAAAAGAACATTTTATTGGCTTAGAAATGACCACTAGTGGAATAGTAAATGATAAATTTCTAGTAAATACACCAGGAGAGTTTTCAGCTTACAATAGTGCTTGTGCAATTCTTACTACTAGTTTACTTGGTTGCAATATAAATAGTATAAAAAATGCTTTGTCACAAGTAGCGGTAAGAGGTAGAGTAGAGATAGTACCAGTAAGTAATAAATATACCGTTATTATAGATTATGCGCATAATGGTGTATCTACTAAAAGTATTCTAACTACTATGAGAAAATATAATCCTAAAAGAATAGTAAGCCTATTTGGATGTGGTGGTAACAGAAGTAAAGATAGAAGATATGATATGGGGGAAGTATCAGGAAAATATGCCGATTTATCTATCATTACTGAAGATAACTCTAGATATGAAGATGTTAATGATATAATGAATGACATTGAAGTAGGTATAAAGAAAACAAATGGTAAATATATAAAAATACCAGATCGCAGAGAAGCTATAAAATATGCCATAGATAATGCTAAGGAAGGAGATATCATTCTAATACTAGGAAAAGGTCATGAAACATATCAAGAAAAAAATGGTGAAAGAACACATTTTGATGACCGTGAAGAAGTATTAAAATTATTCAAATAGCATTGAATAGTTAATTAAATTGTGATAGTATATAAATTAGAAAAGGAGGGTATAAAAATGATACCATTTAAAAGAGCAAATATATTATTGCCAAAAAACATTGATATGACAAAGTGGTCAGTAGTAGCTTGTGATCAGTATACTAGTGAAATGGACTACTGGAATGAAGTAGAGAAGATAGTAGGAGCAAGTCCATCTACACTTAGAATAACATTACCAGAAATATTTCTTGAAGATAGTGATGTTAATGAAAGAATAAATAAAATAAACGACACTATGAAAGAATATCTTGATGAAGATTTATTTTACGAATTAAAAGACTCTATGATTTATCTAGAAAGAACACAAGCTGATGGAAGAGTAAGAGAGGGACTTATGGGAATGGTTGACCTAGAGGACTATTCTTATGAAAAAGGATCACAAACCCTAATTAGAGCAACAGAAAAAACAGTAATAGAAAGAATACCACCTAGACTTAAAGTTAGAGAGAATGCTTTATTAGAACTTCCTCATATTATGATTCTAATAGATGATGAAAAGAAAAAAATAATTGAGGATTTAAAAAATGAAGTTACAGATAGTGATGTAGTATATGACTTTGACCTAATGGAAAATGGCGGCCATATCAAAGGTTATAAACTAAATAACGATAGTATGACTAAAGTAGAAGAAGGTCTTGAAGCATTATGTGACAAAGAATATTTTGAAAAAAAATATAATGTTAAAGATAAAGGAATACTATTATTTGCAATGGGTGATGGAAATCATTCACTAGCTACTGCTAAAGCAAACTATGAAAATGTAAAGAAAACTATGACACCTGATGAATATTTAAATCATCCATCAAGGTATGCACTAGTAGAATTAGTAAACTTACATAGTGAAGCTTTAGAATTTGAACCAATACATAGAGTAATATTTGATACAGATGTTAATAAGTTAATTGAAGAATTATATAAATATTATGATATCAATGAAGAAGGAAATGGTCAGTATTTTGAATTAGTAACAAAAGATATTGATAAAAAACTATATATATCTAATCCTAAATCAAATATTGCCGTAGGTTCTATTCAAATGTTCCTAGATGAATATCTAAAAGATAATAAAGGAAAGTTAGATTATATTCATGGAGATGAAACTACCAAAAATATGGGCATGGAAGAAAATAATGTAGCTATACTTTTTGAAGCAATGCCAAAAGAAGAATTATTTAGAACAGTTATATTAGATGGAGCATTACCTAGAAAAACATTCTCTATGGGACATAGTTATGATAAGAGATATTATCTTGAAGCTAGAAAAATTAAATAAAAATAATATTGAAGTTAATCAAATTAACTTCTTTTTTTATATATTTTATGATATATTTATATTAGGAATGGTGAAGATATGAAAAAGTTAGATATAATATGTATTATTATTGGAGTAATATGTTTTCTACTAGCGGGTTATATAGTTTACATCAAGTTTTTTAAAGAAAACAAAATAGATTTTAATGAAGAAGAAGAAATAAAATTATTAGATGATAAACTAGCTAAAATAGGTACTCCTTTAGGATGGCTTATTATTACAGATGGAATAGACCATCAAAATGAAGATGGTACAAAGTATAATATTAGTTATGGTACTAATTTATTAAAAGAATATTCAAATAGACAACTATTTACAATGAAATATATATTATCTACTAAAAACGAAAATGATAAATTCATTTTATTAAGTGGTTTTGATAATAATAAAATAGAAGGTGAACCAACTGACGATTATACCTTAGCATATCTAGATTATGATACTTTTAATAAATATTATAAAGATTTATTTGGTGAAGACTTTGATTTAAATAAACAAGATAAAGGTAATACCACTTATGATAAAGAGTATGTTTATTATAGAAATAGAAGAGCAGGTAGTAATAATGTATATGTACCAATTATTAAAGCAATTAGTGTAGAATATAAGAATAATAAGTATATAGCGGACATTGAAGTTACTTATAGTACTAGAGCTAGTGAGTTAATAGGAGTACCTAAAAGTAATGGAACAATAACTTATACTAAAAATATTGATAATAATATATTACTAGAAGACTTTATTATTAACAAATAATAGTATTTCATAATTGGGGCATACAAATATTTGACAAAAATAACAATTCGTGTTAAAATATGTATCACTTTGAAAGGAGTGAAGACCATTATGAAAGATTATTCATTAAATGAAGAAGAAAGAAAAAATTTTATTTTAAACTATACTAAAGAGGAAGAAACAATAACAGTTAATTTTGCAGATGGAAGTAATTATACTATTCCTAATACAGAAAGCAATGAGAACAAACTAGAAGGAAAGATGATAGAACAAGTTGCTAATAGTAAAGAAAGAAAACATAAAGCAATAAGCTCAACTGGTATAGCAATTGTCATAATATTTTTATTTACCGCTGCATCTTTAAATGGAGCATATTGGCTTGGTAATATGCCACAAATTAATGAGATAGCACTTGGACTAGGAATAGCAGCAGTAGTAAATATACCAATGTTTGCAAAAATAATTAAAAACAATAGTTTATTAAGAGATATAGAAAAGAATAAATTTTTTGTTAAGAATCAAGAAGTAATCAATAGAGGATTAAACAATACTAATGTTCTTGTTAATTCTAATGTACCAGAAAAAGGAATAATAACTATTAATGATATGGATTATAGTTATAAATATAATGAATTAAAACAAATTGTTGCAAATACAGAAAGGCAAGAGACATTTAGTTTTGATACATTTTCAGAAAATGATGTAGAACAAGAAAAGCCAAAAGTAAGAAGTAGAAGAAGATAAGTTTTTCTTCTTTTTTCTTTTTCACTCTAAGCCTGTAGTCTTAGAGTGTTATTTTAAACCTTATTCTAAGTTTTAAAATAAAAACTATTATATATAAGCCAAAAGAGATTACCAAAAAATTACAAAAAGAGAAAATATTTTTACTTAATTACTTGTAACTATTAAAAAAATATGGTATACTTACAACAGAATAGAAAATAGTTTATATGGAGGAAAGATTATGAATAATAAGTTTACACTTAACGCTAATGGCATAAAAAAAGATGCAGAGATGATAGTTAAATTTAATTTAGAAAACAAAGATTACTTAATTTATTGTACTGATGAAAATGAAAGTAATAAGCAAGTTTTTGTTTCAAAATTAACTTTAAATTCAGAAGGAAAATATTTTATAGATGATATTACATCAGAAGAAAAAAATAAATTAAGTGGAGTTGTATATAATATTGTTATATTGACACCAAATGAAGCTAAAAAGGGAGTAGAGGCAAAAACATTAATAGATAAGTTAACAAATGAAAATAAAGTTATGTTATCAGTTGAAATGCCAATACTTAATGAACAAAGCTACTATAGTAATTGCTCAATAGCTATTACAAGTAAATTACTAGTAGAAGAAGCAATAAATTTCTTTAAAACAAACTTAACTAGCAAGGTTGAGGAACCTGTTCAATCAGTTCCAACTTGGTCAGTTCCTACAATGGGAGCAGCAGAAGTTACTCCAAACGCTCCAATTGTTGAAATGCCAAATGTTGCTATTACAAGTGCTCCAGTAGTGAATGAAACTCCAACACCTGTAGAGCAAACACCTATTTCTAATAACATACCAATAACTCCTGAACAACCATCAGTTTCTGCAGAGCAAGTTTTTAACACTGCTCCAGCTCCTACAGAGACACCGGTACAAATGCCAAATAATGGTGCTATGACAAATGAACCTAATCCACAGGCTGAGAAACTAGCAGTAGTTTCAGATCCTAGTTTAAATAGTGCTGGATTAAATCTTCAACCAAATGTAGCAAGAAGAAATAGTGCTGGAAATGCCAATACTAAATATATTATTATTGGAACAATATGCCTAGTACTAGCAATAGCAGTAGTAGTAGCAGCATACTTCTTAATTAAAAATATGAAATAAAAAAATTACTGTGGTTTAGAATATACACATCCACAGTAATTTTGTCTATACAGATTATATTTTTGTGATAACAAGATGGATTTTTTATATCCATCTTTTTTCTTAAAGTCAGAATATAACCATTTAACTTTATACTTATCTTCTAGTTCCCTGCCAATTTCATTAATCCAAAGAGCATTCTTATAAGGACTAACAGATAAAGTAGTACAAAAATAATCATAACCGTTATCTTTAGCTGTACTAGCAGTTTTTTCCATTCTCATTCTATAACATACGTAACATCTTTTACCTCTTTCAGGTTCTTTTTCTAGTCCTTTGATTAATTCTTCATAATTCTCATTATCGTAATCACAATCTAATATATCAACATTATTACTTTTATCAATTTCCTTAATAAGTTTAATTTGTTCTTCTTTCCTTTTTAAATATTCATCATAAGGATATATATTAGGATTATAATATAAAATAGTAATATCAAAGTAATTAGTAAGATAACTAATAACATAACTACTACATGGACCGCAACAGCTATGAAGTAGTAACTTCTTTTTACCATTTAAATTATTCAAAATATCTTCACACATAATACTATAATTTTCTTTCATAATTCACCTCAAAAAGCACTTATATTATAACATCCCTTATAATAAAAGTAAACTAAAAATAAACTATAGGTTATCATTACAATAAATGTATAAAACAAATGTAAAATCATATAATTTTCTTGAAAAACCAATAATAAATTGTTACAATATAAAAGGAGGCATCAAAATATGGAAAAAAATAGAAATATACCATTTAAAAATTATATTTTACTAGCAGTAACCCTTATATTAACCATAATAGTAGTAGTCTATTTCTTTGTATGGCATAGTAATAACGAAGAAAATAATTTAAAAATACCAATAATGGATAAATATTTAAGAGTAATTAATTATAACGAACTAGATGACTTTCTTGTAGAAAATAAAGATTCAGTTATTTATGTTTCAAAACTCAATAACAAAGAAATAAGAGAGTTTGAAAAGAAATTAAAACTAATAATTAATGATTACTCACTAAATAATACTATACTATATTTAGATTTAACTGATAAAAACATAGATAAACTAAAACTAGAAGATAAAAATATCAATTATCCAGCAGTACTTATATATAAGAATGGTAAAATAATCAGTTACTTTGATATAAAGAAAAATAATTATGATATAAAATTACTAAAAGAATATTTAATAGAAGAAGGAATAATAAATAATGATTAATATAGTTTTATATGAACCAGAAATACCAGAAAATACTGGAAATATAATGCGAACTTGTGCAGGTACCAATAGTAGATTACATTTAATAGAACCATTAGGATTTGTACTAGATGAAAAAAGAATAAAAAGAAGTGGAGTAAATTATATTGATAAAGTAGAATATAAAAGATATTTAGATTACGAAGACTTTAAAAATAATAATGAAGGAGAATATTATTATTTCACTAGATATGGTACTAAGTCATATGATGAAATAGATTTTAGTGATAAAAATAAAAACCATTATTTAATATTCGGAAAAGAAAGTACAGGAATACCTAAAGAAATATTACATAATAATTTAGATAAATGTTATAGAATACCCACTAGTGACAATATAAGAGCTTTAAATTTATCTAATTGCGTAGCCTTGGTAACATATGAAGCACTAAGACAACAAAAGTTCCCTAATTTACTAAGAAGCGATCCATTTAAAGGAGAAGACTACTTAGAAAAAGAATAACATAATATAAAAGAATGACTTATTTAATAAAGCCATTCTTTTTAAATTTATCTATAGTTCTTTCTATGGATATATCTCCTTCAATTCTAGTAGCAGTAGTTTTTTCTTCACCATCTTTAAAGAATATTGTTGTAGGAGTTCCACCATCAAAACTAAATTTATCTTTAAATTCTTTATAATCATCATCCCTAAATTTATCAACATCAGTATAATATATCTTAATATTATAATCATTAGATATCTTTTTAAGCTTTGGTCTATAAGAATTACAATGTATACATTCACTCGCAGATACACATAATATAAAACTTTCTTTATTATTAACTTTTTCTAATACTTCGCTATAATTAAGCTTAATAAAGTTTTTACTTTCAACAGAAATACTATACCAAATAATAACTCCAATAATAATAACAATAAATATAATACCACTAATAATTAAATAATTTTTCTTTTTCATATTTAAAATCACCAATATAATAATATCACTTTTTATAGAAAAAATCAAAAAATACTTTTTTTTTAACAAAAAAAATGATATTATTATATATATGATAGAGTAGTGTGAAGGGAGTATTGAATATGAAAAAAATCAAATATATATTATTTACATTTTTAATATTATCTTTAAGCATTCTATCAGTAAATGCTGAATGTACTAAAGAAGAAATAAATACTCTAAAACAAGAAGCAAACAAAATAAAAGTAACATATAAGCATTTAGGAGCTATTGAAGTAGAAGGTGGGGCAAAGGAATACAATCATTTTACAATAACATTCAAAAATATTAACGAAGATTTTTATATAAGTGATGTTTATAATGAAAAGTATGAAGCAGATAAAGATAATTCTTTTTCATTCGAAACAACAACAGGAAGTTATAAATATTTTATTAACTCAAAAAAATGTGAAAGTAAAATAAGTGAAATCAGAGTAAAAATACCTAAATTTAATACTTATTCATTGGATCCACTATGTAAAAACATAGATAGTACTGATTTTCCATTATGCGGTAAATATTATGATTATGAAGTCAGTTATGATACATTCAAAAGAAAAGTTGAAGAATATAAAATGGCACATGAAATAAAAAATGATGATGATAAAAACACGAATGAGCCTTTTTCAATAAAAGTGATTTTAAATAAAATACTAGAGTTTATAACAATTTATCAAATCTATATAATAATTGCATTAGGAATATTATTATTAATCCTAATAATAATTATTATGATATCGAAGAAAAAGAAAAGAGGTGTATTAGAATGAAAAAAAGATACATCTTAATAGCGATAGTTTTATTTATTGGCTTGACGATAAAAGTAAACGCAGAAGTTGGAGATTTAATTTATGAAATAACAAAATTAAATATAAGTGATACTGAAAATGGAGTAAAAATAACTTTTGAAGGATGGGCTTTTATTCACTTGACAAATAACTTCAGAGGAGATTTTAGGGCAGGAAAAAGTAATTATCAGGGAGGCCCAACATATGAAGGCGGGCAAGAGGTAATGATAGTAGCAGAGGATCAAAATGGGAATAAAACTTATTTAAAGAATATATTATATGATGGTTATAATGGTGAAAATGCAGAAAAATTAAAAAAATATAATTTCTATTACATGCAGTTTTTTGATAAAGCAAATGCCGATGTTAGTAAAGAATATTATACAAATTATAATCATTTAACAAACAGATATGATTCAAACACTTGCGGTATAAATGATGATTATTCACAATGTATACATGAAGACATAGGGTTTCATATAGAATTTAATATTGAAAATTTAAATTCAGATACAACATACAAGTTTTACCTATATGCCACAAATACAGATTATAATAATAAATATAACAATTACCCAAATAAAGCAAGTGGAACGCCAGGTTTAAAAGGCAAAAAAAGTAATTTATACTATGACAAAAGAAACTGGGCTGGAAGTGATATGTACTTTTATGAAGATGTATTAAGAAATATGGCTTCAAGCAAAGCAGAAATAATAGGAAAATCATATTCTAAAGATAAAGTTTTTGTAACAGTTCATAATGGTATGCCTAGACTTTGCAACGGAACAATAAACAATTGTCAAACAATACGCTCTTATATAGAGAATAATGAATACAGTCTATTTGGCAGCAAAAGGATCGAAGATAGTGAATGCAACATCGAGTATAAATGCGGTCCAGGGGACTATGTAATCAGTGTAGATAGTACTGGACTCCATCCTGGAACAACAAATTATGATAGAGTATATAGAAGTTGGGCAGTTCCAGCAGGTAATACTACAATAACAATTAAAGTCAAAAACGACAAAAAGTGTGCAGTATCAGGGCCTGCATCTAATAAGAAAATGAACTGCAATGAATGGAAAGATTTATCTTCTAAATGTGATGCATTAACAGTAAGAAATAACGGAACAAGTGAAGTAGTTAAAATAGAACAAAAAGGATATATAACAAATATATTTAAATCTAACTTAGTAAATAAAGATAAAAATTATGATGCTAATAGTTATAATGGTGGTTGGTTAAAATATGGAATTACCTATTATAATGAAGTTAGTTGGAATTATACTACAGAAAAATTTAGAAGTTCTGAAGCACAAGAAAATATAAATTATGCTATGCATAAAAAATTAAAATTATTATCTGAATTTGAGGAAAATATAAATTTAACAATAAATGGATTAGATGGTTCAAGACTTGTAAAAAAATGTACCCAATCAGGATCATTTACACCAGCCAATAAGTTAATAACTGTTTGTACTTTCTTTCTACCAGAATCTTATTTAAAAGAACTAACTGGTAATGTAAGCTACTCAGAGTCAAATGATAATGCTAATATAAATAACAAATACTATATACCATTAGATGCACAAAAACACAATATAAGTGTAAAACTAGAAAATTTAAGTCTGCTATCAGAAAATCAAGTACAGGCAGATTCACAAAATAAAAATAAACCATGGACTGGTACATGGACAATTGATACAAGCTGTTCATTAAAGGTAACTAATAGAATATACGAACCATCAAGTGGTGGAAAAGAAAATGGTAAAGTAAAATATAAATTTATTTATAGACCTATAAATTTAAGTAATCCATTTCCTAATAGATTCCCAGGAGTCAATTGGTATACTTGGTATATAACTGAAGGAAATAAAGATAGGAAGACACTTGAGGATTCATATAAAAAACTAGAATATTATACAGAACTAGATAATAGAACAATAAGTACAATAAAAGAATACAATAAAAATCATAACTATTTTAGTGAAGTGGATAAAAATTTCTTTAGGAACTATATTAAAGAAGGCGGTAATTCATGAAATGGTCATTTGCTAGTGTTGGATTAATTGTATTTGGGTTAATAGGATTAGCCATAATAATACTATTTCAAAATATAACTACAAATAATGAAAATGATTATTATCTTCTTAAAGAAGTAACTGAAGCCTCTATGATAGATGCCATTAATATGGATTATTATAGAGAGACAGGAGAATTAAAAATAACTAAAGAAAAGTTTGTAGAAAGTTTTACCAGAAGATTTGCTGAGTCAACAGTATTTGCAAGTAGTGAATATACAATAAATTATTTTGATATTATGGAAGAGCCTCCTAAAGTAACAGTATCAATAAATACTGGAATAGGAGAGTATACCATTTATCAAGATACATCAGATTACCATGTTGCAAATACTTTAAGTGCAATATTAGAGTATTACGGTAAAGATGGTTCTAAAACAGGTGAAAGTTATGTAAATGGAACTCCTTTAGTAGAAAAGACATTTACTAAAACTTACTATTCAATACCATCTAGTAATACTGGTAATTATTCAGTAAAACAGCCAATCAACATACCTGATGAATTAAATCATAAAAATATTTATGATGTAGAAATATCAAAGGTAGAAAGTAAAGGAAATGTAAACGAAGAAGGGGAACTATTATACGCCCTTTTAAATAGAGATATTGATTGGACTAGAAGTAATGATAATCCTACTGACTTTAATATTAAAAACAACAGCAATATAGATATAAATAACATTCAAAAAAATATTACAGTAAATAAAATTAAAGGTAGGAAATGTTTAACTACTGAAGAATGTAATGAATCAAAATATTGGATAGAATGGACTGGAACAGGAAGCCCTGGCATTACAGTATTAAAGTTCGACTTAACATGGAAGTATAAAGAATATGAATATGCAGAATAATAAAAATTATTTAAAAGGAGGAAGATATTATGAATAATTTAAAAGCATCAATGAAGAAATTCTTTGGTAACAAAAATACAGTTACCATACTAGGGGTAATATTATGTTTAGTAATATTATATATTGGTTATAATTATAGAATAAATTCAAAGACAGAATTAGTAGCAGTACCTGTTGCTAAACAAACAATACAGCCAAGAACATATATAACAGAAGATATGATAGAAATTAGAAATGTTCCTGTAGAACTACTTAATACTAGTAAATATTATACTACATCAAAAAGTATCGTAGGAAAATATTCTAACTATAATACTATGATAGCTAAAGGAAGTTTATTTTATACAGATTTAGTAGTAGAAGAAAAAGATTTACCAGATTCAGCCTTTTCAGAAGTACCAGAAGGATATACAGTAATAAATTATCCTGTTACAATAGCTAGTACTTATGCCAATTCAATGGCACCAGGTAGTCATATCAATATCTATTACAAATCACTAAATGATGATGGAGAAGTAATGTTTGGTAAATTCATTAGTAATATTGAAGTACTAGATGTTAAAGATTCATCAGGTAGACATGTATTTGAAAATAGTGATGAAGCAAGAACACCAGCTTATATGTTATTTGCTGTACCAGAAGAAACACACTTATTATTAAGAAAAGCATTATATTTAACTGATTATGATGTAGAATTATTATTAATACCAAATACTGCAACATTATCTGAAGATCAAAAAGTAACAGTAAGTAGCCTTCAAATAGAAGAATTTATAAATTCTAAGACAGCATTTGTATCAGTAGATGACTTACCACAAGTAAGTGATAATGTAACTGAAGATACAAGCAATACAACAAACAATGAATAAGGAGGTGTAACATGGACAATCAGTTTAGTCAAATAGACTTTGGTCCATTAAAACAATTCCTTGATAATGATGATATAACCGATATATCATACGATAACAATGGACAAGTATGGTTAAAATCATTATCTAAAGGAGTATATAGAGTAGAAAATACTGGAATAGATAATGCTTTAATGGAAAAGATTGCTTTTCAATGTGCTAATTCAATGGGTAAATCATTTAATATGGCTAATCCATTTCTAGATGCTGAATCAGCTGAATTAAGAATGAACTTTGTACATGATTCTATAGCTAAAAACGGAATAGCAGTATTAATAAGAAAGACTCCTGCTAAAATAAGATTACAAAAAGATAAAATAATCGCAGAAGATTATATAAGATTAAATATTCATGATTTTCTACTTAAATGTGTTGAAGGACATTGTAATATCATGGTAAGTGGAGAAACAGGTAGTGGTAAAACAGAGTTCATAAAGTATTTAGCAGCCCACACTAAAGAAAATGAGAAAATAATTACTATTGAGGATACTTTAGAGTTACACTTAGATAAAATATTTCCACATAGAGATATTGTAGCCATGAAAACAAATAATATAGCATCATATTCAGATGTACTAGTAACATGTATGAGACAGAACCCTAGATGGATATTACTATCTGAGGTAAGAAGTGCCGAAGCCGTAATGGCTGTAAGAAACTCAATATCTTCTGGACATAATATTTTATCAACAATTCATGCTGATAAAGCAGAATCAATTCCAAGTAGAATGTATAGCCTACTAGAAACAAACCAAGATATAGATCAGTTTCTAAAGACAATTCATAGATATGTTCAATTAGGAGTACATATAAAAGGTTATTATAGTACTAAATATAATGCTTTCCATAGAGAAGTATCAGAAGTAGTAGAATTCTATGTTACAGATGATAATAAAGCGGAATATAAAATACTATATAAAAAGACTCCCGATGGAAAAGAAACAACTGCTAATCCATCAAAATATTTACTTTCGTATCTAGAAAGCCAAGGAGTAATAATGCCTCCGGATATTTTAATAAAAGAAGAGTTTACTAGTTTAGAAAATAATGATATAATTAATAATGATAAAGTAGGAGAGTTTGTTGTAGATAATAGTCTATATACTGAGAGTCAGAATATTACTTCTGGTAATCAGATAAATAATACTATACCAAATAATTATATGGTAAATAATATGAATACTAATAATGTAGTTAATTCTCCGAATAATATACCAAATATTTATACTAATGCAGTGGAGGTTACACCGAGTGTTCCTAATAATATTAATGTTACAAGTATAAATAATAATCAAAATATAAGTTAAGGTGGTGATAGAAGTGGAAATCATCCTAATAGGTTTAATAGTAATATTTATAGTATCTTATCGTACTAAGCAGGGAGAATCAGTATATAAATTTATCTCCCAGCAGGCTGTAAATACTTATAAAAAATTAGAACCATACTCATTTAAAATAATGAGAGAAAAAGTAAAAGAACTAGGATTAGAATATACTCCAAGACAATATTTATTCCAAATAATAGCCTTTGCTGGTTTAGCAGGTGGAATAAGTTATCTATACTTCTATAACATAATAATATCATTAGTATATATCATAATAGCAGTATCTTTCATTCCATATATAACATATTTAAGATGTAAAAGACAATATAGTGAATATATATTTGAACAAGTACAAGTATATTGTACCAATACCATAATGGAATTTGCTACTACTCAGGCTTTTGTTAAGTCACTTGAAGGAGTAGTAGAGTCAGGAATACTTGAAGAACCACTTTTATCTGATGTAAAAACAATGATAGCCTTATCTTATGAAAAAGGAGATGTTTATGATTCCATAAAATATATGGATACCAAGTATCCATACTATATGGTAAAAAATATGCATCAATTATTTCTACAAGTAACCAAAGAAGGTGCTAAAGATACCGCTGAAACATTTGAAAATATGTTATCAGATATAGATATCTTAGTAGAAGGAGTATATCGAGATAGAACCGATAGAGCAAACTTCCATAAACAGTTCCTAACATTTGGAGTAGCTCTATATGGTATGGTAGCTCTTATCCAAATACTAATAGGACAAGAAACATATATATCTATGATTGATAATACATTAATTCGAATATTAATACATGGTATTGTCTTAATAAATAGTTATTTTCTTCTATCAGGAGAAAAATATTATAACGAGAATGTAGGTGCCGAATAATGTATATAGAAATGCTAATAATAGCCATAATAATAATATATATGTTTATGGTAAATGGAAAGATAAATAAAGATAATATCTTTACTAATAATAGTAAATTATGTAATTTATTAAAAGAAAAAGATTATGATTTTCTTTTAGTAGCTAAATATGGCGATAGAGTATATGATCCAAACGAAGTATTCATGAAAAGAATAAGAAATGGTCTTATAGTAGCGGCAGCATTAATATTCTTATTCTTATCACAAATGAGTTATTTAACAGTAATAGCCGCTATTGTAGTAGGTTATCTAGTATATAAACAACAATATACTTCACTTAGAAGTTGGTATAAAAAACATCTAAATTATATAGATTCCTTATTACCATATTACTTAAAAAGTTTAGAAGTACTAGTTCATCACTATACTGTACCAGTAGCTTTAGCTAAAAGTATAGATGATGCCCCTGAAGTATTTAAGCCAGGACTAAAAAGACTAGTAGAAAAAATAGAAGCTGGAGATTCATCAATAGATCCATATATGGACTTTGCCAAAGAATATCCAGTAAGAGATTCAATGAGAATGATGAGATTATTATATAGGTTAGGACTAGGAGAACAAGAAAAGAAGCATCAACAATTAGTATCCTTCTCTAAATCCGTATCATCTCTTCAAGCAAAATCAAGAGAAATGAAGTATCAAGCAAGACTTAATACTATGGAGAGAAAAACCATGATTATGATGTGTGTAACAGGTTTTGGTTCTCTTGGATTATTACTGATTTCAATCTTTATGATAATGAGTTTATAAAGATTTGAATATAAAAAGAGAATAAAAAAACAATTTATGAAAGAAGGTGAGAAATAATGAAAGAAGCAACAGGCGAAGTATCAATGACAGTTATCACTATAGTAATACTAGCAGCAGTATTAGCAATAGGAACTTGGTTATTTGCAGGTGAAGATTCTATTGGAAGAAAGTGGATAAAAAATACATTTGAGAAAAATACAGGTGTAGATACAGGTTTAATCATTAACAGATAAGAAAAAAGTAGGTGAAATAAATGAGAGATGCAGTTGGTGGAACTTTTATGATAAAGTTAATACTTGTTTTTCTAGCAGTATACATAATATTTATGGGAGCTGCTTTAAACTATGCTAAAGCATTTAGAGTCAAAAACAAAGTAATGGATATCATAGAGCAAAATGAGGGAATGGAAGAAGCAGATTTTAATAATTTATCTGGAACAAATAACTTAGGAGTAACAGGAAAAATTAATGAATATTTAAGTACTGTTAGTTATAATGTTTCATTAACAGATAAGAATAAAGAAAATAAAGGAGTATGCTTCGATAGAGGTTATTGTATTGACAAGAAAGAAAGTACAAATGTAGATGGTGTATATAATACATATTATAAAGTTACAACATTTGTAAAGATTGAATTTCCTTTCTTTAAATTAAACTTTACCATTCCTATCACTGGAGAAACTCGTAAAATAGAAAGGATAAATAGATAATGGATACAGTAATAGCAAATAAATATAGTGACATATTAAGTACGCTAAATATAGAAGTATCTAAGAAATTAGAAGGAGTCTACGAAGTAGATGAAATAATATCTACTTTCGGAAATTATTTCTTTAATAAAATGTTTTTAGATATAACTGCTATTAAAGATTATAAGGACTTAAATAATTTACAGAAATTATCAATGAGTATTAATATGGATAAAGTTATATTATTACTGGATAAAGATGATCAAATAAGTGATTCAAAAGTTTTTCTATCTAGATTAGTTAGTATGGGAATATATAACTTTACTAAAGATTCCAATGATCTAATGTATCTATATACTAATCCTAATATTTATAGAGATGTAGCTCACTATCAAGATATAGATAGCCAATTAGAAGAAACACCAAATGCTTCTCCTAATTTATCTACTAAAAAAATACTAGGAGTTAAAAATGTAACTGATTCAGCAGGAGCAACAACCCTAGTATACCTACTAAAAAAAACATTAAGTGATTACTATAGTACTATGGCTATAGAACTAAATAAAAGAGATTTAACATATTTTCATGATAAAGATTGTTTATCAATAAAAGAAGATGCTCTTGAAGGTACAATAAATAAATATAGTAGTATAAATACCTTTGTTATAGATTTAGATAGAACTAACAAAGAACATATATGTACTGATGTATTATATTTAATAGAGCCTAGTACTATTAAATTAAATAAGTTATCTTTAATTAATCCTAAGGTATTTAGTGAATTAAAGGGTAAGAATGTAGTATTAAATAAGAGTTTACTTAATAATAGTGATATAGCTAATTTTGAAGTAGAATCAGATTTAAAAGTATTTTATAATATACCTCCTTTAAATGATAAAGAAGATGTAAGTAAATATTTACTTCCTTTATTAGAAAAGTTAGGATATATTAAAGTACAAGAAGAAATAAAAGAAGAGCAATCTAAAAGAAGTATATTTGATATATTTAAGAGAAAAGAATGAAATAATTCTTTTTTTTCTTTATTTTGCTTGACAAATATTACCAAATTATATAAAATAGTAGGCAATTTAGGAGGAAAAGATTGTGAAAGATTTTTACAAAACATTATTTAATAATTGTAAATTAAATTGTAATGAATACGTAATTGAAACTAAAAATGATCCGGAATATGATTTGATGGAAAAAAGAGCAAATAAAATATATGATAAATATCATAAGAAACATGTTCCAAGTAGTAAAAGAGGAAAAGGTATAATAATTGCGGATACACCAGAAACTGCTGCTATATGTAATGAGATGTTTAATAATACTTTTGTTGATGAATATCATTTAGTATTAAACATTGAATCTCTTTTATTAGCAGTATCAAATATATTAGATACTAAAGAATTAAATAAAGAAGAGAAAGAACAATTGGAAAACGCAAAATATGTATTAATAGAATTAAAGGCAGCATATACTGAAAAAAAGATAATAACATTAAGTACAGAACATAATGAAGCATTGTCATTTGTTTTAAATAGTTTTAAAAGACATCAAGAAAATAAAAAGAATAATGTTAAGAAATTAATAAAAAAGAAAAATAATTAATAAGTAATTGTCAAATAATTGACAATTACTTATTTTTATTGTAATATATAGGTATAAGTAAGGAGGAAGAAATATGTATTTTTTAGATGGATGTCCTGCAGGATTAGCCCCAGTATTAGGAATTGTTAATGTTATTATAAATGCAATAATGATAGGTGTTCCTATAATATTAATAGTATTAGGAATGGTTGATTTAGGTAAGGCAGTAATAGCAAGTAAAGAAGATGAAGTAAAGAAGGCTACTAAAGCTTTTGGTAAAAGATTCTTATATGCTGTTGGAGTATTTGCAGTAGTATGGTTAGTTACATTTGTATTCGATACTGTAAATAGTGCATCAGGTGGTGAAATAAATCCAGGACAAGCTGATTGGCGTTCTTGCTGGAATCAAATTAGAAATTCTTAATTAAAAAAATCACAAAAGAAATCAAAAAATGATTTCTTTTTTCTTCTTGGTATGATATAATTTAAATGTGATAAATTAACTTTAAAAAGGAGTCGATATACATGAAAAAAAATAAAAGAATATTACTAGCGATTATAACAATATTAGTATCAACAATGTTATTTACAAATAAAGCAAAAGCAGAACAAGCGATGGGATTAAAATGTAATATTACAAAATCAATATATTCAGAAGACCCTACATATTGGTGGATAACAAGTAATGATACTGGAGAGCAAATTTTTGCAGTATTCACAGATAATAAAGGAACACATTTTTGGAACTATTTAGACAATGTTAGAACCTTTTCAACAATACCACAAATGATATGGATTAATGGTGTAAGCATATCAGATTATACTGATTTAGAAGACAGTATGAAGGCAGGTTATTCATTTAACCTTAACAATACATTTAGCGAAGGATATTGCCCCAAGCATATAAGAAAAGCATCTTCTTCAAATGCTGCATTTTTAATGGACAAAACAACACCAATTGAAGAGGCTTCATATCTTGAAAATCCGAGATATATAATATATTCGTATAAAGATAAAGATGGTAATACAAAAAAAATTGCTGAGGGTTATACTGAAAAAGGTGCATATGCATTTGTTGGCCCTGATATAAAACTGACAATTAAAGATGAAATAATGGGACACCAAGAAAAATTAATAAAAAACGAAAATGTTGGATACAAAAGTTACTTTAAGGTTGATGAAAACTATAATTCATTACTAATTGCAGGAAATGGTGTAACAGGTGATTATTCTGTTTGCGAAGGCGAATCAGAAGAATGGTGTGAGCAAAACAAAAATTTCAAAATATTGGCTTCTAATAGTAGTAAAGGCAAACAAAATTTAGAAAAATTAATTGCCGAATGGCTTAACACAGAAAACAATCAAAGTCAATTCGATGTTTATAATGATATAATTGCTTTAACTAAAGATACTGAATTTATGAGTATATTAAATGGACTAAAGAAAAGTCTTTCAGAAGGAAAAGAATATGATTTCAGTAATATAAATATGGATGATTTTATTATCAAACTAAATAATGGTGTCAATGCACTAGATAAAGCTTTTTCAGCAGAATTTTCGGATTGCGGATATGAAGGAAGTAAAACAGACATAACTAGTTCAATTACTTCATGCTTAGTTTATAGTGATATGCTTGGGATAAGAAATTTAGTTGAAATAGCAGAAAAACAAAGCGGGCAAAACATGTTAAATCAAGGGCATATAATATCTGAAATTTATAAAGATGTACATGATACAGCAGAAAGTGAACTTATAAAGAAAAATTATTCAATAGATATTTTGGATTCATCAGACAGTCTAAGCGAGTATACAGAATTAATGTATACTGCAATAGCATATTTAAAGTCTAGAGCAAACAGATTAAATCTTAATGAAAAACAATTGGTAGAAATTTATGATAAGTATGTTGACTTAGTTGATAGAGAAAATCTTGATATATATCCTGTTGTGGATTGTGAAACGCTACTTGGAGAAGATTTAATAAAAAAAATTAATAGTTATTTAAATATTATTAAAATAGCTGTGCCAATAATTGTTATCGGTTTAGGAATAGCAGATTTTACAAAAGCAATATTTGCTGGTGAGGAAGATATGAAGAAGGCACAAAAACAATTTATAAAGAGATTAATAATAGCAATATTAATATTTTTAACACCAACATTGGTTAATTTATTATTATCATTAGCCAACAAAGTTTGGACAATAATTTCACCAAATTCATGTGGCATATTTGAATAAAAAACAAAATGGAGGTAATTATGATTTATAATCTTGATTTATTTGGAATAGGCGATTCAATTGTCCAAGCATGTAGAACATTTGTAGGTTGGATAGCAGTAACTATATATACATTGATAGAATATATGTATCATGTGTTTGAATTGCTTGGCAGAACAGAAATAATTGAAGATAGTTTCGTGGCAACCATATACTCTAGAGTAGGAATGATACTAGGAGTATTCATGGTATTTAAACTTATTTTTTCTTTAATACAATCTTTAATAGAACCGGATAAGTTTAATGATAAAAAAAGTGGTTATGGTCAAATAATAAAAAGAAGTGTTATATCAATAGTTTTACTAGGAATAACACCAAGTCTCTTCAGAGAGGCATTCAATATACAAAATTACATTGTAGGTAGCAGTTCAAAAGATAATGTTATATATAAGCTAATTGCAGGAAGTAGTTCACATAATAAAGGAAAAGTTGGAAGACAATTAGCAGGCAATTTATTCTTTGATTTTGTTACTGATGTTAAAGAACCAATACTAAAAGAAGGAATGGTTGATGATTTTGGAGTATCAATCGATAATGCCACTGTTGCAGAAGGAACTTATATACAAAGGTTTCAAGAAAACAATTGGGAAAATTTTCAATCAAGTGTTCTTGATGAACAAAAAGATTTTGGCGATACACTTGATTATTTAGCAATTAAAAATAGTGGAAAATATGTAATAGAATTAGACTGGTTTCCTTTATTGGTGGTTGGTGGGACAGTTCTTTATATAATAGCATTATATTGTGTGCAAGTAGCTATAAGAGTAGTTCAATTAGCATACTTACAGTTAATAGCACCAGTACCAATTTTATCCTATATATCAGATCCTGAAGGTTCATTTAAAAAATGGACAAAGCAATGTTTAACAACTTATTTGGATTTATTCATAAGATTAGCAATAATATATTTTGTAATGACAGTGATTTCTGAAGTGCTAGATCAATTTAAAAATATGTCTGGAGTAATATACGAAAGTGCTGGTTTAGCCGATGAAAAATGGCATGCAGTATTATTAGTAAAAGCCTTTATTATAATTGGATTATTACTATTTGGAAAAAAAGTTCCAGAATTATTAAAAGATTTATTTCCAAATCTTGGAGGAGGGGCAGCAGGTTTCGGTTTTGGCCTTGGCCTAAAGAAAAATTTATTAGATCCTCTAAAAGATGTTGGAAAATCGTTATACAATACTCCCTTAGGATGGGGACTAAAGGGTGGAAAAAAGCTGGGTACATATATTGATAGAAAAGCGCATCATTTACCAAAACCAAGAGGAAAGTTTGGACAAGCTATAGATAAATGGCTTCCAGGACATGCGGATGCACATAAAAGTAGACTTGAAATGGATGATAGGCACAAGTTAGAACAAGAAGGAAAAGAAATTTATGCGGCAAATGGTGGCAAATTAACAGCAAATGACTTTTCAAGTAATGAATATAGAGAATCATGGACAAAGGTTAAAAAGGCCAAAGATGAGTTAGAACAAATGGATAAAGAAGTAGAGTACTACAGAAATGAAATTGCACAAGGAAGAATGGATCCAAATAATAGTAGATACCAAGATGCAATTAAAAGGCAAAAAGCTGCAAGTAGTAGGTTAGATGCTGCTAAACAAGATCATGAAAATATAAGAAAAATTCATGCTAAAGATGCAAGAAAAGAAGATGCATTTAAGTACTACAAAGATATGCATGGAAGTGACAATAGTTCATCTTCTGGTAGAAGTAGAGAAGAAATTATTAGTAACATAAGCGAAATGAGACAAGCAAATGGCAAAGAGGAGAGAACAGGATTTACTGATGCTGAAAGACAAGCAGAAGCACAGAGAAGAGAAAGTCAAAGATCATCATACAACAACGAACATGAGAGTCAACTTGCATCTCAAAGTATATTTAGCGATAATGAAGCAATGAGACAAAGTGATATGGAATATAACACTGGTGTAAGTAGACCAAATGCTTCGGATAATGGCGCGCCAACAGCTGAAAATAGTATATTTAATGATAACGATGCTATGCGAGAAAGTGATGCACGATATAATCAAACACAAAACAGCAATAATGACACAAGAGTTTACCAAAATGGTGATGACGTTGGTGAGTAAAAAGGGAGTGTGATACATAGTGAATGGATTTTTAGTACCTGCTAATGCTAAAAGAGGTACATTGATATTTAATATATTTAGACCATTTGATTTAATTATGTTTGGTACAGGAATGGCAGTAACTTTATTATTATTAGTACTTGTGGATTCTAATAATACTATAATGATATTGTTATCATGCCTACCAGTAGGCGTAACTGGCCTACTGGTAATACCAATACCTAATTATCATAATGTCTTATGTGCTATACAAAGTATATTTAGATTTTTCACAGAAAGAAGAAATTATATATGGAGAGGTTGGTGTTTTTATGAAAAATTCGGCAACGACAAAAAATAGTTCAAAGTATACTGAAGATTGGTTACCAATTAAAAGTATTGCCAATGGTGCAATAATACTTGACAACAAGCAAAAAGTAACAGGAATCAAAATTAAACCCAGAAATATCTTTATTCTAGATCAAGGTACTCAAGATAATACCATAATAGCTTTAAAGAATTTCTATAACACAATTGACTTTGAGTTTTGGTTAATATCTGCAGATAGACCAGTAGATTTAAATAATTATCTTGCTAGATTACAATTATTATATAATCAGACTCCTAATCCTGCTGTTAGAAAATTAATTAATCAAGATATAGACAAGGCTAATGATTTTATGAATAATAATATTACTGATACTGAGTATTATATATTATTTAAAGATAAAAATGATGATTTAATTCAAAAAAGACTTAGAACTCTAATTACAGGACTTGCTAGTGCAGGGTTAGAAGCCAAGCAAGTATCTAATGATGATTTAAGAATAATACTTGATAATTTCCTTAATAGCGGAATGACAACTAATTTTGGGACGGTGATTTCATAATGAATTTTAAAAGTGAACTAGCTCCGAAAGGATTACAATTTAATCCAGCAGATTTTGTTATTAGTGATAGATATGCTACGATATTAACAGTTATATCTTATCCTAGATTAATAGGACCGGGATATTTATCTAATTTAACTAATATGTCTGGTGTTAAAGTAGTTATTAAACATATACCACTTCCTTTTTCTGTACTTGCTAAGATGTTAAATAAGGAAATAGCGGATCTTAAAAGTAGATATCAACAAGAAAAGGATAGAACTATTCAAGAAAGAATTAGACAAGATGTTGATTCATTAGAATATTTTATTCAGCAGTTTACTGCTTCACAAGCTAAGACATTTGATTTTCAAATGCATATTATGATTACTGCTGATACTAGAGAAGAATTAGAAAATAAAAAGGTTAGTATTAAGAATTATCTTGATGCTATGGAAATGAGAGCTATACCTCTTAGATTTGAACAAGAAAGGGTATTAAAATCTATTTTACCTATATTTGATAAACAAGTAATTGAGACAAGAATTGGTACGCCAATGCCATCACCAACAATGGCTGCGATGTATCCATTCATCTTTGATAGTATCAAAGATGATGGCCTATCAACACTTCTTGGTGTGGATTTTTCTGGTGGTGTAGTACTATTTAATCAATTTTTATATCAATTAAGAAAAGAAAGTAATAGAAATAATGCTAATATGATTATATTAGGTACTTCTGGCTCTGGTAAAAGTACTGCTGCTAAATTAATACTTCGTAGCCATATAAGAAATGGTTATCAGATAGTAGCGGTTGATCCTGAAGGTGAAATTAGTGAAATGACAAGAATGTATGGAGGAGATGTAGTAGACTTAGGTAAAGGTGGAGAATATGGTATGGTAAATCCACTTGAAGTTATTATGGATGCTGATGAAAATGAGATTAAGACAGGTCTTGGATATACTGTACTTAATAAGACATTACAATCTTTGAAAGCATTTATGAAATACTATGCTCCAGATATTGAAGATGATGTATTAACTTTATTTAGTGAAGTAGTACAAGATACATATGCTAGATTTGGTATAACATTTACTTCAGATTTTACACAGTTTACGTCAAATCAATTTCCAACGTTCAGTGATGTATATGTAACAGTAACAAGTAAATTAACATCAATGACTGAGAAAACTCATGAAAGAGATGTTATGGAAAGATTAGAATTAAAATTAAGACCATTTGTAAGAGAGTTACAATATTACTTTAATGGTCATACTTCAATAAATACTGATAGTGATTTCTTAGTATTTAATATAAAAGAATTAATGAATTCTGATGCTAACATAAGAAATGCATTATTATTTAATGTTCTTAAGTTTGCTTGGGGATTATGTTTAAACCCAAATAAAAATACAGTACTATCAGTAGATGAAGCTCACGTATTATTAGGCGCTAAAAATGAACTAGGTGCAGAATTCTTAGCACAAGTTCAAAGAAGAGCAAGAAAATATAATACAGGAACAATAATAATTACCCAGCAGCCATCAGACTTTGTTGCAGATGGAATATTAATGCATGGTAAAGCAATATTTGATAACTCTTCATATTATTTAGTTATGGGACTAAAGAAACAATCAGTTGAAGATTTATCTATGTTAATAGATTTAAATGATAATGAAAAAGAAGGCATAAAGAGATTTAGCCAAGGTGAAGCATTATTTGTATGTGGTAACAGAAGAATGCAAATAAATGTAATTGTAACAGAAGATGAATTAGAGTCATTTGGCTCAGGTGGAGGATTATAATACTCTCCATTAGGTGGTGATATTAATGTGGAAAGTTTTATTAAAAAAATGGAAAGGTTTAAGTATTAAACAAAAAGCAGTTATAATTGGTATAGCAACATTAATTGCTTTTTTTCCAGTAATATTTATTGTAATATTAACATCACCACTTTGGATAGATAATCTAGAAATTGGTGGTAGTTCAGGAAATTCATATGCATATAATGATTATTCTAAGATAAAAGAAAAAAATACTTACTGGTGGCCGGTAGGTAGTTCTGAAACAAGAGAGGAAAATGGAATAATTTATGCAGATGGAGAACCAGTTAGTACAACAATAACATCAGAATATGGTGGTGACGATGGCTTTAGAACGAGTGATCACAATGGACTAGATATATCACCAGGTACTGGTGGAATAGGAACAGTAAATGTAATTGCAGTAGAAGCCGGAACAATTATATATCCAAATAATGATACCGATATACAATATGAAGACAATGGCTATTATGGAAATACTGAGGGTGGTGGATTTGGTAATTATGTAATGATTGCTCATGACGATGGTACAACCACAGTATATGGGCATATGGCCAAAAATAGTATTATAGTTAGAACAGGAGACAAGGTAGAACAAGGACAAGTTATTGGAAAAATAGGTAATAGCGGTTCTTCGACTGGAGCCCACTTGCATTTTGGTGTTATGATTAATGGTAGCTATGTCGACCCGTCTAACTACATATCAGCAACAAACACAAGACCAAAAAGTAAGTATGGCAATACTATAACTGGTGATTCAAATAAACAAAGTGTATGTCTAACATTAAAAGCAAATGGAATATCAGAAAATGGTGTAATAGCATTAATGACTAATATTAATCATGAAAGTTCATTTAATTATGAAGCATTAGGAGATTATAGTAATGGTGTAGCCACAAGTTATGGATTATGCCAGTGGCATAATGAAAGATGGAACAATTTAAAAACAACATTTCCTAACAACTATAATACAATAGGTGGACAAATAAGTTTTCTATTGTATGAGTTAGAAAATGGCTATTCTACACTTTATAATAATCTTAACAATGGTAATGCATCAAGTGGCGATTTAACATATGATTTTTGTTATAATTTTGAAAGACCTGCAGATACAAAAAATACTTGTACAAAAAGAAAAGAAAGTAGTAGTAGCTTTGTTGACTATGTTAAAAATGGTTGTAAATAAAGGGTGATATAAATGAAAAAGGATGATTTGAAAACGTTAGTAGTGGTAATCTTGGCTTGTGGTATACCATTAGCAATTGTACTAATACTAAATATAAAAAGTAATAGTGATAAACTAGAAGTAGTAAATGAATATAATGATTATTTTTCAATTGTTAGCAGTGTAAACAAATATCTAAATTACACAAGTACCAATAATAAAGAAGCCATATACTCATTACTAGATAAAGAATATATAACTAATAATGAAGTAACTATTAATAATGTATTAGATAAAGTATCAATATACCCAATAAATACATCGGTAAAAATAACTACAATGACTTCGGTAAATATTAAAAATAGTTATGCCTATTATTTAAAGGGAAGTATTATACAAAATAATTATAGCACTACTGAAGAAATAACTAATAATTTTGAAATGATAGTCTTAAAAGATTTAGAGAATTTAACAATATCACTTTATCCAATTAACAATGCAAACTATAAAAAAGTAATAGATCATATAAAGAAAATAAATATTGAAAGTAATGACTATAATAAGATAAATAATTCTAGTATAGTAACTAAAGAAGAAATATGCTCCCTATATTTATCAGATTATTTAAATAGAATTAGAAATAATATAGATTCATCATATTCATTATTAAGTGATAATATGAAAAAACAAAATGATTTCAATTCATTAGAAACGTATAGGAATTACATCAATAGTAATATCAATAAAATGTCAACATCAGCAGATAAATGTTTTATGGAAAAAATAAAAGATAATAGAGTATACTCTGTTATTGATAAGAATGAAAATAAATTTGTATTTAATGAAGAATCTATTATGAATTATAAGGTAGATATATATTTAAAGTAAGAACTTCAGACAAAGTTCTTATCTTTTTTGTATCTTTTAATATTGATATTTATGATAATTATTTTTTATTTGATAAAAGATTAAAAAGTATTGCGAAAATCAAAAATAAATGTTATTATTTATGTATAAGGTAAGGAGTGATAAAGAGTGAAAAAAATGATACAAAAAATAAAGGAAAATAAATTAAAATCAATTTGTATAGGTTTATCTGCATTTTTATTTGGTTTTATTACAGTAAGTTTATTTAATAATATGAATAATACTTATGCAATTGATACTAGTCCTGTTTGTCCTGTTGGATGGTATCTTGATACATGGTCTTCATCTGACACAGCATGCTGTCCTAAGAATCCAGAATATAAATATGGAGGTAAAGCATATGGCGGTTCATGTTCATTAGCTGGATCTATTGGTAGTAATTATGAAACTTGTCCTTATGGTACTAAAGGAACCGCTGGTTCTTGTTGGATTGCTTCAGTACAGCCTGAAGCACCAGCTTGTTATGTTTGTGGAGGTAGTTCACAGGGAGTAGGTTCTTATGTTTGGGGAAATTATTCACAATCAAGTGCTTGTACAAAAACATCATTAACTTATGAAAATTGTAAGGCACCAACATATAGTTGTTGGATATGTGATGCTAATTCAAGCGGTAATAGAGAATATAAATGGGCAACAAGTGCACCATCAACATCTTGTTCTTCAGGTAGTTGGTATAAATCAAGTACAATTACATCGTCAGCAAATTGTGTGGCTCCAACATATAGTTGTTGGATATGTGATGCTAATTCAAGTGGTAATAGAGAATATAAATGGGGGACAAGCGCACCATCAACATCTTGTTCTTCAGGTAGTTGGTATAAATCAAGTACAATTACATCAGCTGCAAATTGCGTAGCTCCAACAACAACTACTTATACGGCAACATTCTATGCTAATGGTGGAACATTCAGTGATGGTTCAACAACATGGTCTAAAACAATTTATAGCGGTGCAAGAAACTATTTTAGTCAAATGGGAATACCAACATTAACTTTGTCAGGATGTACTGCAGATGGCTGGTATATGACTAACGCTTCAGGAACAGTGTATAGACAATATTTTGATACAGGCGATGCTACGAAATTTTATGCTCATTGGAGTTGTAGTTCTTCAGGTGGTGAAACGGGTGGAGGAGAAACCCCAACACCTACTACTTACACAGTAAAATATGATGCTAATGGAGGAACTGGTGCACCTAGTAATCAAACAAAAAAACAAGGAGAATCTTTAACTATTAGTACTGTAAAACCTACTAAAACAGGTTATACATTTACAAGTTGGAATACAAAGAAAGATGGAACAGGAACAAAGTATGATATAGGTGCTTTATATACTGTAGATGCAGAACTTACACTATATGCTCAGTATAAAGAAAATACAGTTACTTACACAATAAAATACGATGCCAATGGAGGAGAGAATGCACCAAAAGAACAAACAAAAACTAAAGGTAAAGAATTAGTATTAAGTACAATTGTGCCAACAAAAGAAGGTTATAAATTTGTAAATTGGAATACAAAAAAAGACGGAACAGGAACTTCGTATAATGCAGGAGCAAAGTATACAACAGAAGCAAGTGTTATATTATATGCTCAATACGAAAAAGAATTAAATGAAGAAGAAACAAAGTATACAATAACTTTCTATACAAACGATGGTACAACTGAAAAAAGTACTAAAGTGGTTAATAAAGGTGATAAAGTAGTAAAACCTGAAGATCCAACGAGAGAAGGTTATACATTTGATGGATGGTATGACAAAAAAGAAAACGGAAAAGAATATGACTTTACTAAAGAAGTAACATCAGATATTAGTTTATATGCTTACTGGAGTAAAATAGGTGATAAAACTAATGAAGATGTAAATAAAAATAGTAAAACAGGTGATGTACTAATATTCATCGCTTGGACTGCAGGTATTGGAGCATTAACATACTCAGTATACTATTTCAAAAGTAGAAAGGAAACTATATAATAGTTAAAAGGCACTCTAACAAGAATGCCTTTTCTTTTCCAATAAACTTATTTACAATTCAAATTATTAATGCTATAATATTGGTAGTTAATTGGAAGGAAAGATTTTTATATGAAAATTAAAGTAGAAAAAAAGGATTTAATAATATTTATAATTTTTTGTGTATTTTTATTATATCTATGTGCAATAGGAGTATTAAACGTAAGTAGTTTAGCATCAAATAGTAAATTTTATGGCTTTTTACCTTTTAAAGCATTTACTTCTAAATACATAGGAATGACTTTATTTTTATTCATAGTTTGTTTGGTTGGAATTTTTCTTGCAGTTAAATCATATATTTTTGACCATGAAAAAGGATTTGGACTAAGTGTTGGTTCAAAGAAAGAAAAAGGATATTCAAGATGGGCTACAGATGCCGAATTTAAAAAAGGCCTTGAAGTAGTTAATATAAAAGATCAAACAATACCTGCAGCAGGTATAGCACTTTATAGTAAAAAAGGTAAAATGTGGGTAGATAATGGTGAAGATCACTGGTTAGTTATGGGTGCTACTGGTTCTGGTAAAACAGTAATCGTAGCAAAACCAATGATTAAATTATTAGCCAAACATAATGAATCAATGATACTAACTGACCCTAAAGGTGAATTGTATGAAGAAACAGCAGCATTATTAAAAGATGAAGGATATAACATTATAACATTAAATTTTAGGGATCCACAACATGGCAATGCATGGAATCCAATGAGCTTACCTTATCAATTATATAAAGATGGTAATACAGATAAAGCCATAGAATTACTTGATGATTTGGCCTTAAACATACTATATGAAGAAAAAAGTAGTGGTGATCCATTCTGGGAAAAAACAGCAGCAGACTATTTTACAGGACTTGCTTTAGGTTTATTTGAAGATGCTACTCCAGAACAAGTAAACTTAAATAGTATAAACTTAATGAGTAGTTTAGGCGAAGAAAGATTTGGAGGACCAAACAATAACTACATAAAAGAATACTTTAATGGTAAAGATCCTTCTAAACCAGCTTATATTAATGCATCAGGTACAGTATTTACTGCAGATGAAACAAAGCAAGGTATTATTGCAACATTTAAACAAAAAATAAAACTTTTCTCATCAAGAGAAAACTTATCAGAAATGTTATCATATAGCGATTTTGATATGCGTGATATTGGTAAAAAGAAAACAGCAGTTTTCTTAATAGTGCAAGATGAAAAGAAAACATTACATCCACTTGCTACTATATTTATTAAACAGTGTTATGAAACATTAATAGATGTTGCTCAAGAAAGTGGTGGAAAATTACCATTTAGAACAAACTTTATCCTAGATGAGTTTGCTAATATGCCACCTTTAAAAGATGTTACAACCATGGTTACTGCCGCAAGAAGTAGATTAATCAGATTTACATTTATTATCCAGAACTTCGCACAATTAACACAAGTATATGGTAAAGAAAACGGAGATACTATTCGTGGTAACTGTAATTTACTATATTTAATAAGTAGTGAGATAGCGGCCCTTGAAGAAATAAGCAAAATGTGTGGTGAAGTAAAGTCAAAAGAAAAAGATAAAACCGCATCAACACCATTAGTAACTGTAAGTGACTTACAAAGATTAAGCCAGTTTGAAATAATTGTTTTAAGAAGAAGAATGTTTCCATACAAAACAAAGTTTCAAACAGACTTCCAAGTTGACTGGGGTAGAACATACCCAAAGAGCACTCCAGAAGCTAGACCAAAGAGAGAATTACAATTATTTGATATAAGAGAATTTGTTAAAGCCAAAAAACAAGAAAAAATGGCTTCAATGGGAGAGTTTAGTCCAAACATGTCGAATCCATTTATTAGTTCTTCAAATCCATTTATGGGTGGTAGTCCATTCGGTAGTTCCAATCCATTTGTGGCCTCATCATCTAATCCATTTAGTGGAGGTATGCCTGCCTTCTTAGGTAATCAAGGACAAAGTGAACCTGAAGAAGATAGTTTTAATATAGATGACTTAGTTAAGAAGATTGATGCTAAAATAGCAGAAATAGAAAAAGAAGAAGAACAAACAAAAGAACCAGAACAAGTTCAAAAACCAGTAGATGTAGTTTCAGAACCAGTTACTCAGTCTACTGAAAAAGAGAATGTATCATTTAATGATTTAACTCAAAGTAATCAAAGTATACCAGCACCTAAAGAAAATAATACTAATGAAGATAAATTACAAAAAATGTATGAAGATAATACAAATGATGATGATTTCTTTGATGATTTCTTCAGTGATGACTAATATAAAACCTTTAATTTCATTATTAAAGGTTTTTAATATATAAATACCATTATAATCTAAATATATATATTTTGCTTATATATAATAGCCCTTTGTTTAAGACTTAAATCTAAGGCTTAAACAAACACTTCAGAATCATAGATCTGAAGTGAAAATAAAATAAAAAATATTGTGTTTATTAACTTTTCATTATTATAATAATTTAATATATTATAGTGA
>ULQX01048311.1_pt1 | contig 31437 bp, 29 predicted proteins | sample 1954941 | NCBI WGS metagenome assembly ULQX01 (sample SAMEA4835667, study PRJEB28245) | human gut metagenome | biome: gut microbiome; material: fecal sample | place: Denmark | collected 2008
TTTTACACTTCTATTACTTCTTTATCACACATAAGCAAAATCAATGGGATTGTATCATCTGCTGCCGGAAAGGTAAAGGATAAAATGGATACAATAAGTAAATTACTGGGATATACCCCAGAGAAGCTGGCTGGAGACACCAATATTATGGCTATGAAGATAGTTGATAATGCCATGGAGCCACGTATATCAGCGGGTGATATTGTGATTGCCCGGAGACAGACTGATTTTACAGATGGAGATCTCGCACTGATATGCGTATATGGTATGGGGCATATCTGCCGTAAGATAAAGTGCCACACTGATGGAATAGAGCTTATAGCAAGTAACAACTCGTATTCCGCCATACACCTCAGTAATGAGGACATAGCAGCCGGCAAAGCCTTTATGATCGGCAAAGTTATAGAACTGAGAGCTACACTATAGCAAACTATAAACGTCCGCTATATATCCTATCTTCTGTCCGGCTGGGAACCGGAAGAAGATAAGGCGGTGTGCTCTAACAGAGAATATTTTACCAGACAAATTATTGTCTTGATTGTGGGCACGTTCTGTTATAAAATTCATCTATATTGATTATGCCTATAGGGCACGAATTGTCATTATTTATGAATTTAAGCCTCGCAAAATGCGGGGACTTTTACGTTATGTGGGTCTTTCCATTTTGGAAACAATTCACTTTCCAGGATCCACGGTGTCTAAAAATTGAATAGTGTATTTAACCGGGCAGCCGAGGGGTGTTACACCATATCCGTTCGAGTCTTGGAAGGGAGTGGTGCCTTATGAGTACATATGAGGAATTCATGGTTATATTAACCGTTGCGATACTTATTGTGACAATTCTGAATCATAGAAAATAAGAAAAACACCTCGGCCTGACAAGCATACGAGGTGTTTTCATTTAGTCATGTTTGCCGGACGGATAGGTGGTTTCTATCGCTCGGCTGTCTTGTTAAGTACATTATACAATATTTTAGGCATTTGTCAAAATGAAAATCCCCCAGGTGCTGGAACACCTGAGGGAAGTTACCCACAAACCGAAGGCTTATGAATAACGTATCAGCAAACTACATTAGGCCAACAAAAGACAAGATACTCTTTTGACTAAACCTAAACGACATATGAATAACCATGATTGCACAGATGGCAGCAGATCAAGTATCTGCTGCCTTTCTGTATGTTACAATAATGATCCGGTGCTTGACAGCTTGCTTGAAATGATAAGGCTGTATAACCCAGATTCATTGATTATTTCCATTGTCTGAGTTCCTCCAGGGGTGACGATTTTTGTCACCCCTTTGTCGTCATCATCAATATAATCTCTCAAAGCCCTCTGTGGATTACTATGTCCTAGTATCTCCGCCACATCTTTCCCTACAAACCAAGGCTCACCGTTCTTTATTACTGTTCTGAAATTTGTTTTTCCCTGGCGGCCTAAGTCTAACTTAGTGCGTTCGCCCAATTCCTCATAACATACACATAATCCTAGCTTTGATATAGCTTTGAACCTATGGCAGCAGTCTCACCGCCTTAGCGTATAGCATCCATAGAATATCACCACCAGGATCTAGTATCCCATGACCATACTTCTGCAGGTTTGGTCTGCTGCCTTTCGGTTAAAAATCCTGCATACTCTGCATAATCTTTCACCACAGTATTATACTTGAGTTTTCTTATTGCTCTGTACTCTGCATTGTCCACCGCCCACCGTGACATGCCCAGTCGTTTCCCTGTTTCCTCTCGGCTCAGGCTCAGCCTATACCGCAAATACATTATGTCATACTCCCTGGGCTTTAATTTACGCTCTATTTCCTGCCATAACTGCTCATATGCCAGCTTATCCAATACGCTGTCCAAATCCTCACATTCAACGCCTATGGAGTCATTTAGACATTCATCATCCCTATCTCTGAGCTGCTGATTGAGGCTTTTCGTCTCACTGCAGCTACCAGCGAACATGAACCGCTCAAGTTCTTCTACCTGCTTCACGTTCAGCCCCATGCAGATAGCAAATTCTCGTGTGGATGGTTCACGGCCAAATCTATGCATATAAGAGTTGCTGACCTGATTATATTTCCATATCTGTTCTTGTTTATATACAGGAATCCGAATAACACGCCCACTATCTTGTATATATTTTTTTAAATGATTAGCAAGGCAGGCTGAAAAATAACTAACGAACTTTATATCCTGTTGTTTGTCGTATTTTTTCACTGCTTTACATAAGCTTATATATGCCTCCTGTGTCAGATCTTCCACGGGCGCACCCCACGAATATCTATTTGCCATCTTGTATATAATGCCTCTATTATGCTCATATAACTGGTACATATTCTCTGTGATGTTCACACCTGATTGGATTTGTTCAACCAATTCTTCGTTTGTCATCACAGCCCACCATTCTATCTATTTTTTTCTAATCCTATCCGGACGCTCTCTGGCCTTTCTTCCATCGCCTTAATTTCGTTTTCTTTCCTTTCAGGCATGGATTTTATCGCCTGATTCCTTAAATCAACTATTTCAGCCGAATAGCCTTGCGTGGCGTTCTGAATAAGTTGTCTTGCATCGGTTGGCATTTTTGCGATTTCCTGCGACCTTGCAACCTCTGCACGATAACAACGCTGAAATTGCGACATTACAACCTGCTCATTGTAATCTTCATCTAACGCCCAAACCCGGAGTTGACTTGGAAGTCCAACTGCTTTCTGAACCAGGGGCGGCAGTTTTGCATATTCTTTCACCGAATTGTAGGCACTGTTCCAAATTGCTTTGCTGACCAATGCCCATGCCTCCATTTCGTTCAACTCCTGCGGTTGGATGATTGAGTGAATTTTATCAATCAGTTGTCCAGGGACCGGTGCGAACCCGCTTGTATTTGTTTGCATATAGACCTTAAATGCCATAGCAATTTCATCTTTGCTATATTCCTCTAATGCTATAGTCCACGCATTGACCGCTGCTGTTCTGCTTGGTGGGTTGTAATTCGGATATGTAGCCTGCACCATAGCAAGTAAATCTTGCACTTCTTCCCTTGTCATTAACTATTCCTCCATTCACTTAAAATATCCCGCTCACCATTACTTGAAAATGGCTGCTGATTGTTATGTACGCTCCGTGACTGCCCTCGGCTCTTATCGTCATCCTTAAGCGCATATAGGCCTGTCCACCCTTGCATTATCGACTGATTGAGAATCTGTACCTGTTCATGCTTATCATGTGATAGCGACTCCAGCTTGTTTATCATCAGCGTTATTGCTCTGTCACTCATAGGCTTCTTGACACCCTTACGAAACTTTATAAACTCATGTATCGCCTCGTCCAGTTCTGGATCATCGCTATACTTGATCTGATCATGTTTCCTGTCTTTAACATTTTGATTTTCAACATCTTTCCCTGATGCTGATCTATCCATGGTAGATTTACTGTCCTTACCTAACTCTACCCTATCCTTACCTAACTCTATCCTATCCTTACCTAACCTGTGGCAACCATCGGTATGCCTTTTGTCGACCGTTTGGTTATCTTTTGGTATACCACATGTCAAGCTAGTAGAAGATGCGGCTACTATATATTTGTCATTATCTACTTCTACAGTATCCAAATACTCTTTGAATCTAGATTCTGTATATCTATCCTTACGAAGATAATTATTTGCCTTCCAATCAGTTATTAGTATTACTCCATTCTCAAAAGGAATAATAAAGTCATTAGAAACCAATAACTGCAGATCAGTTGCACAACTACCACATATCATGGCCACTTTCTTTGGTGATGAAACAAACCCATCATCGTCAGCTCTCATTCCCAAATGAAAATATAGATTCTGTGTAGTAGGTGGCATATCCATAAACTTATCAGTATCAACCACATCTAAGCTAAACATTCTTCGTCTCGCCATTGCTTGGCTCCTCTCTACTCCTCAGAAGTCTCAGATGTGAAAGGCTCAATATCTTCATCTGCCAGATCATCAAAATAATCATTGTCAGCCATACACAAGCCCTCGTTATCATCAGCACCGATTGACACCTCTTTTTCTCGGCCTGTTTCTCCTATATCCTCTATAAGATCATTCGCTGTGAGAACCATTGTCGCCATCTCTTCTGCCTTGAGACTATCTGCACTATTTACCAATACATGATTGACCATTCTATCAAAGGCTATCGCCTTCATCTCCATCTTACTTACTATTACACAATTTCTGTCATCGTTACTCATCTTTGCTACCTCCTATAGTCTATTTATCATTTCCTAATTTCTTGCATATTCTGCAAATGCGCCCTTGCAAGCCATCCTTGCATATCTAACAGTTCTGTCACCTGCCAGTTCCGGGCATTCTGCCTGTATTTTCTGCCTTGTTCTTCTCACTGTCTCAAATGTTGGCAAACCATATTCAGCAAGTGCCGTTGTAAAGAACTGCTCAAAAGATACTTGAGCAATATTCACACCTCGCCTGCTGCCAACCTCTTTACATACAAGGTAATACAGTATATTATCACTGCTCCTTGCTGCCTCATTCTCCACAAGGATCTTGAGAACTATATCATGTGTTGTCTTTATTTCTGCCTTTTTCTTTGTTTTTATATGCTCTGCTGCCATTGTCCCACCTCCTAGTTTGTATCGCCTGTATTCAAATACTCCGCCAGCTTATCAGCATTCACAAGTACCTTTGTGCCTGTATGTACATGAACAATCTTGTTTTGTTCACACCAACTGCGGAGCCGGTAACAGGGAACACCAGTCATGGCAGCAGCCTCTTTTATCGTCACCATCCTTGGCATATTACACCCCCTCTTTCTGTATATCCTGTATAATAGCTATAAGCCTATCCTGTTCCTCTTCTGGAAGTTCCACCCTAAGCCTACGGCAAAGCGTGGTTTCATTAACTCCAAGCCTGTTTGCAAGTTCCCACTGCATAATCCCACGAGATGCCAGCTCTTTTCTGACTCTTTTGTTACATTTCATATTTTTTCAGTCCTTTCATAATCTTTTGCATTTTCTTTACTACAGTTATTGACTAACATCATTCAAATGTTATAATTGTATGCATACAACAATAATATTATTGTAATTACATGTTATCACATTAATAAATTGTGATAAACAGCTTTGTATTTTTAATTTTTGATGTGATTTTGGATTTTTCAACCATGTTTTGATATGCGTTGATACAGCTTTGCAAAAGTACCACACGTTGCCGTGGATGTCCTAGGGTGATTTGTGGTAACTTACATAAATACAAAAATTCAAACATGAATAACATTTTAGAATTGGAGGTTGCAATGTGATTAGTGATCAGTGTAAAAAAGAATACTTCTCAAAGGTATTTACAGAGTTTTTGAACCAATGGAAAAGAGAACACAACAAAAGCCAAGCCGATTTTGCAGATATTATCGGTGCTCACCCTAATAGCATAAGCCGGTATAAAAAAGCACAGGATTTTCCAAACGAATCTACTTTAGGTGCTATTGCAAAAGAATTTGGTGTAAGCGTTGATGTATTTTACCCTAGTACAGATACAGACAAATTTTTATATGATCCAAATTACAAATTTGGTGTTACCTTTAAATGGGCAGGTCTTTTCAACGATGTTATAGAAAAATACGACATTAGCCGTAGCTTTTATAACATGCTTGCTGATTCAACCGACAAGTTTATAAAATTTAATTTTGAACATGGACCATGCTATAAACAACTATGGTTTGACTCTGATTCAAATAAATATCTATCGCCCGGTGATTCCACTATGCAAGCGCATGTTATGACTACTATGGTAAAACAAAAATTTTATGATACATCTATATCAGTTGATGGGGAAATAAACAAAGCTCACTATATTGCAATAGATATGAGAACACAGCCTTGTTATATGATTGGTTTTACAGAAAACGACTTAATACATATCAAAGAACTTCAGGACAAAACAACAGAATATCTAAATTTACTAAACATAAAAAGCCTCATGGACTCAAGAAAATTGAAGGTATATATAGATGAGTGATATTACTGTTTAGTATCACACATAAAAAGAGCCACTGACGGCACTCAGTGACTCTAAGCATATTATCACAAAGGATTTGTACCTCTGAGCATAATAAAAAGCAAACTCATTATATCAGAGGTCACTATCCTATTCAAGAACAGAAAGGAAAGTGAATCACTATGGCAAGTATCAAACAAAGAGGCAGCAGTTATCTGATCACTGTCTCCCTGGGTTATTCCAGCAACAAGCAAAAGATTACCAAGTCCACAACATATACCCCCACGGCACAAACTCCGGCAAAAATACGGAAAGAGGTCGAAAAGTTCGCCATCGAATTTGAAGAGCGGTGCAAAAGTGGCAAGTATCTGGACGGCGAAACCATGTCATTTATGGTTTTTGTCGATGAATGGAAAAAACGATATGCAGAAAGCAATCTTACACAAGCTGTTATTGAGAGCTACACGGGTGTTATAGATCTGTACTTTAAAGACACCATCGGAAAGATGAAACTCAGTAAAATAAATGCGCTGCACCTTCAGGACATATACACCACGATGAAAGACAGGGGATTGTCTGCTGCCACAATCAGAAGAGCCCATGCGATAGCATCAAGTGTATTCTCTAAAGCGTACAAGTGGAATCTGATAGATGATAACCCATGTAAACGTGTGGAACTCCCGGCGGTGAATAACAACGCCGCCGAAGAATGCTTTAATGTGGAACAGGCTAAACGCTTTCTAGAATATCTGGAACAGCCGTATGAGGTCAAATACAGCCCTAAGATGAAAAATGGGCGTATTGCGGCAGCAGGCTATACCACAACCATGACCACACCAGAACAGATGATAGTATATTTTAACATGGCCATATATGGCGGTTTTAGGCGTGGTGAGCTTATCGCTCTCACATGGAACGATATAAACTTTGATAAAGGCTATATATCCATCAATAAATCATGTGCCAAGGTCAAAGGTGGCCAGATACAAAAGGATCCTAAATCAAAAGCCGGTATAAGGTGCGTTCCTCTACCACCCAACTGCATGGCCATGTTGAAGAATTGGAAACAACACGAAAAAGAATATGCCTTCAGTCTCGGCACATATTGGAATGGTGCGCCATTATCAGACTTCGGCTGCTGCCATTTGTTCATTCAGGAAAACGGCCAGCAGATGCACATTGATACACCCACCCACAAATTCAGAGAGATCATACTCAGGTACAACGATTCATGCACGGATGAAAAACTATTGTTACCAGAAATACATCTGCATGGACTGAGACACACGTTTGCTACACTTATGATCTCCCTCGGCTATGATGTGGTGACTATATCAAAGATGCTCGGACATTCCAAAGTATCTATTACACTTGATGTTTACTCTCACGCTCTGAAAGAAAATGAGGCCAAGGCAAGCAACGACATGTATAAACTCCTTGCAATAAATTAAAACTTTCTATTCCCCGGTAGGCTTACAGCCAATATATACCGGGGTTTTTTATACTCTTTTTCTGTCTACTATTTGTCTACTGTTATCAAAAAAACTTGGGAAATATGAATTTACAATATTGAACGATATTGAACGGAAACCGCATAAAATAACACTTTTTCAGCACAATGCAGAACGATAGAAAAAGCTGTAAAACAGCTCACGAACCATTGGTAATGTTGAGGTCACGGGTCCGACTCCCGTTAGTAGCTTTTTTTTGTGCAATAAAAAAGAGATTCGCCCATCTATCACACACAGATTTGCGGATCTCTCTTTTAAATTAATAATTTGCCTAAAGTTTATACATCTCTCAGTTTTGCTCTTATCCTCTGAACTGCATTGTCTATCGATTTTGCGGTTTTTCCAAGTCTTTCCCCTATCTCTTCGTAGGATGCTCCCGTGAGGTATTCATCTAATACCTGATGTTCAAACTTTGAAAGCTTGCTCTCTATGACCTTTATCAGATCTGACTCCTGAAGCCTTGCCAGCATGATATCCTCCGGGTTGGTTATAACACCGCTGTCCATCTCATCAAGCGGACTCACATAGTCCCCATTTCCATCACCATATATGGATATATAATGATTCAGAGGTATATTTTTCCTGTTATTTGAATTGTTGATGGCCGTGAGCATCTGTCTTCTCACGCACATGAAGGCAAATGTCTTAAATGACGCTCCCTTATCGGCTTTGTAATCATTGACAGCTTTTACAAGGCCTATCATGCCCTCCTGGATCAAATCCTCCTCATCAGCACCTATGATGTACAGACTTCTGCTCTGTCTGGTAACAAGAGGACCAAACCGTTTGATGAGCGTCTCCATGGCGTCGTTATTCTTCTCTTTATTTATTAGTTCCAGCAGTTCGTTATCTGATAAATCTGAATACATATCCCTACCTTTATTTCTTTAACCTCTGTCTGACAACCTCATAAGCCAGAACACCCGCAGCCACAGATGCGTTTAGCGAATCGATATCCCCCTTCATAGGAACGGACACAACATAATCGCATTTCTCCTTGACCAGTCTGCTCACACCGCTGCCCTCATTTCCGATCACAAGTCCGAGAGAGCCTGTGAGGTTGCAGTTATACATGAGTTCTCCATCCATGTCAGCACACGCAAACCACATACCACGCTCTTTAAGCTCCTCTATGGTCTTGCTGATATTTGTAACCTTAGCAACAGGTGTGTAGTTGATGGCACCTGCCGATGCCTTTACGACGGTGGCTGTTATGCCGACTGCACGTCTCTTTGGAATTATGACTCCATGTGCGCCACACAGATTTGCTGTTCTTATGATCGCACCGAGGTTATGTGGATCCTCAATCTCATCAAGTATGAAGAAAAATGGATCCTCTCCTCTGCTCTCTGCAAGTGCAAACATATCCTCTATCTCAGCATACTTGTAGGCAGCAGCGTGGGCGATAACACCCTGATGTTTCCCTGCCTGTGACATCTGATTTAACTTATCCTTTGAGAGATAGTTTATCACAGTGTCCTGCTTCTTTGCCTCTCTAACTATGCTGTTCACCACGCCATCTCTGCATCCGTCAAGAACATACAGCTTATCTATAGTCTTTCCTGATCTGAAAGCCTCAAGCACTGCATTTCTTCCCTCTATGACAAATGCCTCCTCATCATTTCCATTTACATTGTTGTTCTCAAATTCTCTGCTCATATTACTCTCCATCCACCGTCGCGGTGACTTCTTCATATTTATCTGTCTCTACATTTTTCTCATTGTTATCATCAGCATCTGGCATTGACAGTATCAATTTCGTGATCTCAAACATCCTGTCATACTGCTTATCGAGATACAGGTATCCTATAAGGCACTCAAATCCGGTCGCCATACGGTACTGTCCAACCGTGGCATTCTTTGCTGTGGAATGTGTCTTTGTATTTCTTCCTCTCTTGTATATCCACTCCTCATCATCGGTTAGAAGTCCATTATCAAGCAGATAAATGATATATCCCGCCTGTGCTTCAGCCTTAACCTTCTGGCTGACTTCTTTGTGATATTTGTACGCCTGCTTATTGTCCTTCGTGACCGCAAGTGTCTTTATGAGAAGATCAAACACACTGTCGCCTATATATGCCAGGGACAGCGGAGAATACTCTCTTGGATTTGTGTACGTCACTCCTAGTATATCAGTGAAATAACTGTCTATGCTCTTTTCCATTTTACGCCCTCTCTTGTATCCTCAAGGATGATTCCCATGCTGCTGAGCTGATCACGGATCTCATCTGCTCTTGCAAAGTTCTTTGACTTTCTTGCCGCCTGTCTCTCCTCGATAAGAGCCTCTATATCAGAATCAAGAATCTCCTCTTTCTTCTCGGTGATGATTCCAAGTATGTCACAGAGTTTTTCTATGGTATTAAGTACAAGCTCCACTGTGGCCTTTGATGACTCCTCGGTCACATTTACATTTGCATACTTTACAAGCTCGAATATAACTGATATTGCATCCGCAGTGTTGAGGTCGTCATCCATGGCATCCTCATATTTCTTTACAAATGCATCCATCTCATCAGCTGCTGCCTTATCCACTTCACCGTCTGTACCATTTATTGACTTCAGTCTATCTACTGCTGTGAGTATTCTCTCAAGTCCATTCTTTGAAGCCTCGACAAGCTCCGCTGAAAAGTTGAGAGGACTTCTGTAGTGTGCTGACAGCATGAAGAATCTGATAACCTGAAGAGGATACTTCTCGGCGATCTCCCTGACTGTGAAGAAATTGCCAAGGGACTTGGACATCTTCTCATTGTTAATCTTGAGGAAACCATTGTGCATCCAGTATCTTGCAAATTCCGTGCCATTTGCAGCCTCACTCTGGGCTATCTCGTTCTCATGGTGTGGGAATATAAGATCCTCACCGCCGGCATGTATATCTATGACATCACCGATATACTTCTTGGACATAACAGAGCACTCAAGATGCCAGCCAGGTCTTCCGTCGCCCCATGGTGATGGCCATGATGGCTCTCCCTCTTTCTTAGGTTTCCAAAGAACGAAATCAAGTGGATCTTCCTTCTCATCAACTCCGGATACGAGAAGATCTCTGTTGCCTGAACGAAGGTCGTCTATGTTCTTCTTTGAAAGCTTGCCATAGTCCTTGAACTTTCTTGTTCTGAAATATACTGTTCCATTCACCTCATATGCATAGTCCTTCTCTATGAGCGTCTTGACCATCTCTATCATATCAGGTATCTCCTCGGTAGCCTTTGGATGTGTCGTCGCCTCGCGGACATTGAGCGCTGCCATATCCTTCTTGACCTCTGCGATATATCTCTCCGATATAACGCTGGCATCCACGCCCTCCGCATTGGCACGCTTGATAATCTTATCATCAACATCAGTGAAATTCGATACATAATTGACCTCATATCCCTTGTACTCCAGATATCTTCTGAGAGTATCAAATACTATCATAGGTCTGGCATTTCCTATATGAATATAGTCATACACCGTAGGTCCACATACATATATTCCGACCTTGCCCTCATTGATCGGCTTAAACTCTTCTTTTCTTCTCGTGAGCGTGTTTAAAATCTTCATAAAATATATCGTCCTTTCTATAAACATTTCCTTGCTTAAAATACTTCAGTTAATTTATTTTCTGCCGTATACAACCAGTAGATGTAATCTGCAAATGGGACTGTAAACAAAAAACTCCGTCCCAATACACATATGATATGCATATAGAGACGAAGTATTATATCGCGTACATTATATAAAGTAAATTATATAACATATATTGTCTGCGTATATTATCTCCGCGGTTCCACTCTAATTGGATATATCAAGATCTGAATCATATTCACATCTTCACATAATCCCACTTTTTATAGGTATAACGTTCCACACACGTGCCAGAATACTCTTATTATAGCAAATCCATAATACATAATTAATTTCCCCTGGCAAGCTCCCAGGTGCACTTCACCCCATCTCCGATAACCATGCTCACAGCCGATGGCACAGTCTCTCTGAATCTTCTGAATGTGGCTACTCTCCCTGTTCAAAGCCTTTCTAGTCTAGTATATGTGGGGATGTTGGCTTTGTCAACGATTTCATTTTTCTATGAATCCGCTATTATAATCCGTGTTTATAATCCACGTTTATAACTCAGTTCTATAATTCACTTCAATAATCCACTTCAATAATCCACTTCAATAATCCACTTCAATAACTCACCTCTATAATTCACCTCTATAATTCACCTCTATAATTCAGTTCTATAAAATCCGAATAAAAATTGCAAATAAATTCACACATAATTGATTTTGACTATTCCCACTGTTATACTCTATATACAAACAGCAATATACAAATTCAACGATATACCAATCCAGAAATTAACCATTCGAAACAGGAGAAATTCAATGTTAGATATTACTATCACAGAAACTAGAGATTTCGTAAAGAAACTTCTCATGGAAAATACATTTGACCACTTTCTCGCCATGGAGGCATTTGTAAAAAGCGGCATCACATACAGCTTTGACGGAAGAATAAACAAGGATTTCTATGATAAGGAAGAACTAGAGTCAATGACCTCTACATCATATACGACCTGGGAAAATCTCAGAACCCACGTATACAATGTGATCCGAGGAAAGAAACTTCCGCTTAGCTTCAAGATCGTACTGGTGCTCTCGCAGCAAGATATCATGGATATGCTTGAGAAGAACCACCTCACGATCCCCGTCTCTGACGTTGCCAACCTCACACTCAATATCTATTATGACGGAATGAGCATACAGCTCACTTCCATGGCAACCCAGAACATTTTTACCATGGACAAAACCCTTGAACATGTATGGGACGCAGAGATACGGGAGTTTCTGAAGAAAGCCGGCATATATTTTACCGACAACTAAACACTTCATTTATGAATATATTAAAAAAGTCTGAGTTTTTATCTGCTCAGACTTTTTTATTTTCATAGGCAGCAGCTAAAGGAAGGCTTGCGCGGGGTTCTTGTTAGCACTCATTTTATTTGAGTGCTAATTTTTTCTTGACTTTACCTCTCCTCTGATTTATCATACTTTTTAGCTTGATGTGTCAGTGTACATTTCTATTATGACATCGCACACAAATAGGGGATGGCACATCATTAAATCAATATCACACTAATTTCAAGGAGATGTATACGATATGAAGAACGGAAATTTATCAATCAATAGTGAAAACATTTTCCCTGTCATCAAGAAATGGCTCTATTCAGACCATGACATATTTGTCAGGGAACTTATATCAAATGGCTGTGATGCCGTAACAAAGCTTAAAAAGCTGTCACTCATGGGCGAGTTTGACGAACCCGACGAGCCTTACCGCATCGATGTAACCACAAGCGCCAACGACAAGACGATAACCTTCACCGATAACGGTATCGGTATGACAGAGGAGGAAGTTGAGAAGTATATCAACCAGATTGCATTCTCTGGAGCTGAGGCATTCCTTGAGCAGTACAAGGACAAGGCAACAGAGGAACAGATCATCGGTCACTTCGGACTCGGTTTCTACTCAGCATTCATGGTCGCAGACAAGGTTACAATAGAGACAAAATCATATAAAGAAGATGAAGATGCTGTCTACTGGGAGTGCAAGGACGGTCTTGAATACTCCATGAAGAAATGCGTAAAAGCTGACCGTGGTACAACTATCACCCTCTACCTGAACGAGGACAGCTATGAATTTGCAAATGAATATAGAATCAAAGAAGTGATAGACAAATACTGTTCATTCATGCCTGTTGAGATCTACTACACCAACGCTGATGCTCCAAAGGAAGATCCTAAGGATGCCACTGTTGATGTAGATGCAAAGGAAGTCGATGAAAAAGCAAACGACGCTGAAACCACCACAGACAGCAAGGCCACTGATGCGAAGGATTCTGATGACGGCGCCAAGGATGCAAATAGTGAAGAAAAGAAAGACGAGAAGAAGCCTGAAGCTCCTAAACCTCTTAACACCACTACCCCTCTGTGGGCAAAGCATCCAAACGATTGCACTGATGATGAGTACAAAGAATTCTACAGAAAGGTTTTCCACGATTACAAGGAGCCTCTGTTCTGGATACATTTGAACATGGATTATCCATTCAACCTTAAGGGTATCCTGTACTTCCCTAAGATCAACACGCAGTATGACAACCTTGAGGGAACCATCAAGCTGTACAACAACCAGGTATTTGTCGCTGATAACATCAAGGAAGTTATACCAGAATTCCTCATGCTGCTTAAGGGATGTATCGACTGCCCTGATCTTCCGCTGAACGTGTCACGTAGTGCACTTCAGAACGATGGATTTGTAAAGAAGATTTCTGACTACATCACCAAGAAGGTTGCCGATAAGCTTTCAGGCATGTACAAGGTTCACAGAGAGGACTATGAAAAGTATTGGGACGACATCAATCCATTTATCAAGTTTGGATGTCTGAAGGATCTTAAGTTCCTTGACAAGATGAAGGACTACTGCATCTACAAAAATCTGGAAGGCAAATATGTCACACTTCCTGAATATCTTGAGGCAGGAAAAGAGAAATATGAGAACAAGGTATTCTATGTAACTGACGAGCAGGCTCAGTCACAGTATATCAACATGTTCAAGAACGAGGGAATGGATGCCCTGATCATGACTCAGACAATAGACAGTCCATTCATCACACTTCTTGAGCAGAAGAACGAGAATGTTCACTTCTACAGAATAGATGCAGAACTCTCAGACAACTTCGTAGGTGAGGAATTGTCAGAGGAGACCGCTAAGGAATACAAGGATAAACTCACAGCCACATTCGAGAAAGCTCTTGATATAAAGAATCTGAATGTAAAGGTTGAATCTCTGAAAGATGAGAACACCTCTTCTATCCTGACGCAGCCTGAGGAGACAAGACGTATGCAGGAGATGATGAAGATGTATGGTATGGCAGGCATGGATCCATCCATGTTTGGACAGGGTGAAGGTGAGACTCTTATCCTCAACAGCAACAACAAGCTTGTTAAGTATGTACTCGACAATCCTGACGGTGAGAACACAGCAACAATCTGCTGCCAGCTGTATGATCTGGCTGTACTTGCCAACCGTCCGCTTTCAGCCGATGCAATGACCAAATTCATCGCACGAAGCAACGAAGTACTCGGCATTCTTGCAAAATAGAATTCCTTTAGTTCAAAAGCTGTAAATTAATATTAACCATAAAAAACAGGTAATCATCCAGCATACTGCATGTTGGATAATTACCTGTTTTCTTTATAAACTCTAATCCATTTTATAACCTGATAGTTATAAATCTCCGACTTTTCATTAACTATTTACATGTACTCACATGGAAGGCTAATGAGCCAGGATCTCAACACCATGGTCCGTCATAACCAGTGTGTACTCCCACTGCGCTGATGGTGATCCATCCTCTGTGTAGATAGTCCATCCATCATCAGCATCCTGATATACATCAGGGCCTCCCATATTTATCATAGGCTCGATGGTAAATACCATGCCCGGAGCCAGAACATAATCCTTTCCAGGTTGTCCGATATGACTCACATATGGTTCCTCATGTATCTCAAGTCCAACACCATGTCCGCCGATCTCCCTTACAACAGAATATCCCTGTTCCTTTGCGAATTTATTTATGGCATATCCTATATCTCCGATCGTCACATAAGGCTTGCTGCAAACCTCCACTCCTATATCAAGAGCCTTCTTGGTATCTTCAACAAGCTTCTTCCATGCAGGATCAACGTCTCCAAGCATGAACATTCTCGATGAATCCCCAAAATATCCCTTATACTGTGTTGTACAGTCAATATTCACTATATCTCCATCCTGAAGGATGATATCGTCACTAGGTATTCCGTGGCATACAACATCATTTACTGAGATACATACACTCTTAGGATAACCCTCGTATCCAAGACAGGCTGGTATAGCATCTATGGATTTTGTGTAATTATATATAAGGTCATCAAGCTCCCTGGTAGATACACCTATTTTGACAAATGGAGTGATATAGTCAAGAACCATTGTGTTCACCTTTGAAGCTTCTCTGATACCCTCTATCTGCTCTGCATTCTTTATCATAGCATGTGTAGGAATCTTGAATCCCCTGTTTTTCATATCCTCAAGCTTATCATCAAGAGCAAGATGGCATGTCTTATATTTCCTGCCACTGCCGCACCAACACACATCATTTCTGCCAAGTTTCATAATTAACCTCTTTCCTGTATTTATGATTTATTCCACGAATACTATAATACGTTTTGTATATAAATGCCACACATTATATGATAAATATTTTCAATCATCTAAATTGTTCCATCCCAAATACTGTGCGACATAGCTGTAATATCCGGTTTCTGTTATGTTATCTGCGGCAGTAAATTTGTCTGCCACATATAGCTGCATGGCATCTAAAGTCTCCTGACTTACACTGCCGCGTATCTCATCTGTTGCCGCATTGTACTCATACGCATCCGTGATATAGCTTCTGTCCGGGAACAGAACAAGTCCCGCACCCGTAGACAATATATCCCTTCCAATTATCAGTCTGGAATCATAGTCTGCTCCCATCAGATTAAGCATGGTCGGCAGAATATCTATACTGCTGCATACCTTATCAACCTTTACAGGCTCCTCCATGGATCCCGACCATATAACAAGCTTGCTCCTGTAAGCTTCCAGACCGCTTCCAAATGTGGTTCCTGCAAGTTCATCCACCACCTCCATATTATCATATGGCACATGATCCCCTGCAAGAACTATAACAGTTTTATCAAGAAGATTTTTCTTCTCAAGCTTGTCCATAAGCTCCTCAAGCATCTTCTCCATCTCATACTGTGAGGCAAGATATGCCTTTGTCGTGTCAGTGTAATTAAGACCGGCCACAACCTCTTTGTTCTTCTCTGCCATGGCATTTGCCGAACCATATCCATAAGGGACGTGTCCGCTGACTGTGAGATAATACAGATGGAATGGTTCATCCGCTGAATACTTATCAAATGTCTCATCGAGCATGACCAGATCCGACTGTGGCCACATATCCTGTCCATCCTCATCAGTCTGGTATTCCAGTCCGTTACCGCTGGCTATCCACTCATATCCCAGGGCAGGATGTGTGATATCTCTGTCATAATATGTATAATCATTGTCATGGAACGCATAGCAGTTGTAACCGAGTCTCTTCAGTGTATTGCCCATTGAAAACAGCATTCCATTCTCATTGTCAGCGGCGCGGCACATACTAAGATACCCACCGTTTTTTGTAGGACTTCCCATAAGATTTGCATACTCGCCTCCAAGCGTAGAGCCATACCAGAGCGGCTGATAATAATTTGCAAATACGAAGCCCTCATTTGTAAGCTTGGACAATGTAGGAAATAATCCGGATTCAAGAGCATATCCGGTATATCCCTCCGCAGTTATCCATATGACATTATATCCCTTGAACATCCCCGTGTACTCATTCTTATTCGTAGGGGTGAGATTCTTAAAATACTCTGAAAGGGACGCCACCGCATCACTTCCCGCCAGTTCATTTAAGGCATCAAAATCTATATCAAGGACATTCGGCGACGTATCTATCTTCACTATCTCCTCTGTAGTATTCTCCTGAGTTGTATGCTCTCCCGTGCTGACAGACTGCTCTGTATCAGTCTGTGCCAGGGCAGTATCTATATCTACTTCCCCGCCTGAAGCAAAATTTATATTTCCTTTTGTCTTACTGCTTCCACCAATGCCTTCTCTGATATCTATGACAAGACTCTCCATGACACCTAGTTTTTCCACTGCCAGATCAACAGAGGTATACTGCTTATATACCTTATAATCACTGTATACATCCGAATCAAGAGCCCACATCACAAATATAACCGCCACATATATGACAGATACGCCTGCAAGGCTTATAAGATTCATCCACCATCTTCTGCGCTCAAATGAAAGGAATACCCAGATACATATGATTGAGATAAGAATAGGGACAGCCAGCATGATAATGTCAAGCAACTCCGACTTGATATTGCCCAGCACAGTATCCGCATTGTCAGCAGCCTGATTTCCAAACTTAAGTGTACCCACCAAAGACAGATAATTGTTGAACACTGAATGATACACATATTGAGCAATAAACAAAATCCCGATAAATAAAGTAAGAACGGTCGCGATTATCTTGTTCACTACTGGTATAAATATTCCTGTAATAAGGCCACACACTCCGCCAGCCACCAGAGAAAACGCAAGTATAACCCAGATATTTCCATCTGTGATATCAAAGTTCATCCCATGAAACAGCATCTCATAATACAGAATCAACGCAGTAAAAAGAATCCATCCTGACCACCTGCCAAAATACTCCTGTACATCCCCTTTCACAGCACTAAACAGCTTTCCCATTACACATTTTCTCCTTGATGACATAAAATAAAGGTATGGTATAAACCACACCTTTATTTATATAATATTATTCGACTTTTTACAACAATTTAAGATAGTTTACATCTACTTTACGCCATACTTGTCATAGTATGCATCTATTGCAGCCTTTAATGTGTCATCAATTATAACTCTGCCCTTATACTCCTTGTTGTACAGATGTTCAACAACCTCTGCCATGGTAACGATAGCTGTTGTCTTAATACCATAATTCTCTTCAATCTCAGTGAGAGCACTCTTCTCTCCCTGACCTCTCTCCATTCTGTCAACAGAAACGACAAGTCCCATAACATCCACATCGCCCTGGGCCTTGATGATAGGAAGTGTCTCCTGGATAGATGTTCCGGCTGTTGTTACATCCTCGATAATAACGACCTTGTCTCCATCCTCGATAGGACTTCCAAGCAGGATTCCCTTATCTCCGTGATCCTTTACCTCTTTTCTGTTTGAACAATACTTGATGTCCTCGTCATACATCTCAGCGATGGACATAGTAGTCGCAACTGTAAGAGGGATTCCCTTATATGCAGGTCCAAATAATACATCGAAATCAAGTCCGAACTCAGCGTTGATAGCCTCTGCATAGTACTCACCAAGTCTCTTGAGCTGTGCTCCTGTTCTATAGAAACCTGTATTTACAAAAAATGGTGTCTTTCTGCCACTCTTGGTAACGAAATCTCCAAACTTGAGTACGTTACAATCGATCATAAACTCGATAAATTCCTTCTTGTACTGTTCCATAACTCTGAATCCTCCTGTTTAAGCCTCTTTTTCGTTTTCAACACTGCAATCTGGGTTCCAATACAAAACTATCTTGTATCAGAATCCCAATCTCACAAAGTATATCATCGAATATGTAATTTTTCAACCAGACAATTATTTATGCCAGATTACAGCAGATTGCCATTCCAGATTGCCGTGCCAGATCACATAATATAAATTATCACATCATGCATAAATTCACTTCACGCAGCCGATAAGTTCATGTATATCACTAATGGAATTCTTATTCATATACTCTTCTATGCCTTTGATTATCTCAACTGTCGCATATGGATTGTGGAAGTTCGCTGTACCAACAGCAACCGCACTTGCTCCAACCATGATCATCTCAAGGGCATCCTCTGTTGTTGCAACTCCGCCCATTCCGATGATCGGAAGCTTTATCGCATTTGCTACCTGGTATACCATACGCACTGCTATCGGGTGGATCGCAGGGCCTGACACACCAGCTGTCTTATTCGCAACCGCAAATGTTCTTCTGTTCACATCTATCTTCATACCTGTCAGTGTGTTGATAAGTGATACCGCATCAGCACCGCCTGCCTCAGCCGCTCTTGCCATCTCAGTTATATCTGTGACATTAGGACTCAGCTTCATGATGATAGGCTGCTTTGCCGCTGCCTTAACCGCCTTGGTTATATCGTAGAGAGCATCCGGCTGCTGGCCAAATGCGATTCCGCCCTCTTTGACATTCGGACATGACACGTTGATCTCAAGCAGATCGACATCACAGTCCCCCAGCTTCTCAACGCAATCAACATAGTCCTCCTTGGATTTTCCACACACGTTGACAATGATCTTTGTATCGTAATCTCTGAGAAATGGAATATCCCTCTTCTTGAACACATCTATCCCCGGGTTCTGAAGCCCTATGGCATTCATCATTCCACCATAGGTCTCCGCTATACGAGGTGTAGGATTGCCCGGCCAAGGCACATTTGCAACACCCTTGGTGGTCACAGCGCCGAGCTGTGAAAGATCCACAAACTCGCTGTACTCCATACCTGAGCCAAATGTTCCTGATGCAACTGTTATCGGGTTCTTTAGTGTAACACCCGCTATATCCACTGACATATTGATCTTATCTGACATTACAGCTCCACCTCCTCTGCATAGAATACAGGACCGTCCTTGCATATCCTTCTGTTGTGCACCTGTGAGTGCTCGTCTATATCCTTAGTCTTGCATACGCATGCGAGACATGCGCCCACACCACACGCCATCTTCTCCTCCATGGATATCTGACACTCAATGCCCTTCTCCATGGCGTAAGCCTTGATTCCACGAAGCATAGGGGTCGGACCACATGCATATATGACAGCACCATCCACGCCGTATTCCTTTATGGCATCTATTACATTGCCCTTCACACCGTGCTGTCCATCCTCAGATGACATGTACACGTGTGCGTACGGCTCAAACTCTTCGTTAAGAAAGATTTCGTCCCTGTATCCGAGTACAACCGACTTCTCGCAATCAAGCTCCTTTGCAAGCTGAAGCATAGGTGGGATTCCTATACCGCCGCCTATCAGGATCGCCTTCTTGTCCGACTTCATGAAACCATTTCCAAGAGGTCCCAATATATCCACGGTATCGCCTGCCACAAGCTGAGAAAACTCCTTTGTTCCAAATCCAACCACTCTGTACACAAGGCGAAGTGTACCCTTCTCCCTGTCTATGCCACAGAGGCTGATAGGTCTCGGGAGCATCTTGCTGCCATCATGAGTGTACACAGACACAAACTGTCCTGCTATAGCCTGTACAGCTATCTCAGGTGCCTCAAGCACCAGACTGTATACGTCAGTGGCAAGAGTCTCCTGGCTGACCACCTTTGCTGTCATCTTAAGTTTGCCCATAGTCTTCCTCCATCATCTCTTTATTATCAGTGTTCTGCGGGCCAGGTATATCAGATCTGTTTAACATATATAATCCTGCCAAGTCCACAAACACGCTCTATCTCTCTTATGCATCGAGTGCGCCGTTGATATCCTCGATCATGTCAACTACTGCCTGTCTTGAAGCATCAGCGTAGTTCTCTGCACCAAACTGTGCATACTTGTCCTGCTTATAAGCTGCAATTATTCCTCTTGATGAATTGACGATCGCACCGAGTCTGTCTTCATTGAAGTAGTGTACAAGGTCTGCAGCCTTACCGCCCTGTGCTCCATAACCAGGTACAAGGATAAATGACTTTGGCATAATCTTTCTGAGTACCTTGCCCATCTCAGGGTATGTTGCACCGACAACAGCTCCAACTGCTGAATAGCCAGACTCACCTACAACGTCGCTGCCCCATTTGTCTACCATCTCACCAACTATCTCATACAGTGGACGACCATCCACAAGTCTGTCCTGGAACTCGCCTGATGATGGATTCGATGTCTTGACAAGAACGAAAATACCTTTGTTCTCTTCCTTGCACACATCCACAAATGGCTTAACACCGTCTGTTCCAAGGTATGGGTTCACTGTGATGAAATCCTCATCAAATCCGGCATATGTCTTGCTTCCTACCTGTACCTTTCCGATATGACCAACCGCATATGCTGTAGATGTTGAACCTATATCGCCTCTCTTTATATCTCCGATAACGACAAGTCCCTTCTCCTTGCAGTAATCAACAGTCTTCTTGAATGCCTTGAGTCCTTCGATTCCGAACTGCTCGTACATAGCTATCTGTGGCTTAACCGCAGGAATGAGGTCATATGTTGCATCAACTATTCCCTTGTTGAACTGCCATATAGCCTCGGCAGCACCCTCGAGTGTCTCTCCATACTCTGCAAATGCAGCCTTCTGGATATGCTCTGGCACATAGTTAAGCATAGGATCAAGACCCACTACTATAGGTGCATTTGTCTTCTGAATGTTTTTAACTAACTTGTCTATCATGATATTTTCTCCTTAAAATGTATTTTCTTATTTCATATTTATATATCGACTTTATATATTGACATCGCTATATATGAATATCACTGCTCAATATGAACAAAGTATTTTAATATGTAATCCAAAATATGCAATCTAAAATATATAATCTAAAATATATAATCCAAATTAAATTATCTAGAACGTCTCCTCATCGCAGGCATAGCTGCCCAAGATGGTAAACTCCTCAGTCTCATTCATAAGCTGGAACACCAGCGCTTGTATATCTTTTTTCAGGAAGTTCGCTGATAATTCAACATAGAATCTATAGTTCCAATGCTCCTGTCTGTTCGGAGCCGAGTGTATCTCAGTGAGGTTCACTCCATAATCTGAGATCATCGAAAGCACACTGCTCAGACTTCCGCTCCTGTTCTTGCACACGAACATAACCTTCAGCCTGTTGTGATTCTCCTCAACTATAAGATGATCAGTAAATGTCACGACTTTTTTATTATGTCCATTCTCATTCACCACATTACATCTATATATATATAATCTGTTGTTGGTGAGCACCTCATGAAGGGCGTCCGACACACCATAGCTGATATCCTCAAGTATACCCATTCCGGCATCTACCTTCCCGGACTTTATAAGTTCATACACATCATCATACGAATCAACCGCCACTACCTTATCCCTCGAACAGCCCTGACATATATAAAGCTCAGGCTTTATCATAGCCACAGCATCTATCTCCGGCTCGTTCTCTTCATAGTCCACATTCAGGCAGTTACGAAGCTCCAGGGTCCTTCCATACTGATACTTTCTGCTTATCTCCATAATCCTCTTAATAAGAGCAGTGTATTCCATCTTGATATCATCATCAACATCTCCTGTAAGATTGGATATGATGGTCTCCTCGCGGTCTGGCTTATATATATCATCATCTGTCTCAGCCTTCACCCGGGCCACCTTGTCTGCAAGCATCATCCTCTCTTTAAAAAGCTGCTTGATCTCCTTATCGACTCTGTCTATGTTCTTTCTAACATCTGATAAAGTCATCACGTATCCTCCAGTCAGTCATCAGCTGTAACCTGATGTTCATAGTCTTTTTTAATATACCATCTGCAACAATCTAATTCAAGTTTCCCCGTGACTAAATCCATATTTAAAATGGCCACAAAAACAAGAACATCGCCCCGGCAGCCAATAATAATCCAATTAGAAATCCTGTAACTATTCTTCCCCTTGTACTTTTCATACCTGATATGATGAGCAGTGCTATCACCGCTCCACACATATCTATAAGCACATCTGTGCCCTTGCCTGCCCTGTCGGCAACAAAAAGCTGATGTATCTCATCTGAGCAAGCATAAGCAAATGTAATAGCCGCAGACCACACATATGTCCACCCTGCAGATATCTTTCCGCAGTTTTTCTTCACAGCAAGAACTAGCAATGCCATGAGAATTCCATACTCCGTCATATGGGCACCTTTTCTGACCATCACCTCGACCACGCCTGTCATACGGTCAACTACCGGTGCCGTATCGTGTCTCGCTTTCTGGAATAAATCCACTATCAGACCAGTTATCGGATTGCTGACAGCAGATGATCCCTCTCCTGTTTTGGATGACATATAGAATATAAATACCATCCACAGAATGACCGGTACTATATATATGTATTTTTTTTCTTTCTTCTTAGAGCTTCTTGCCATAATTCTCGCACCTCCTGCATGAGTATATCATAAAAAATAGATTATTTTATATAAATTACTTTTTTTAGCTTGAAATATCATTTTTTTACCTATAATGTAAAAATGAGGTAATTGGAAGGGGCTAAACACATGAAAAAGAGAGGTAAATTATCATGGCAAGACAAAGGAAAAAGGGAAATCCAATTGTAACTGCAGTCATATTCGGAATCTTTGGAATAGTTCTGTTATTCCTGGGTATACGTACTTTTATCGGTTTGCACGGCACACTGCTCAATGTAACAACCTGTGATCCGTCAGAGATCAAACCGGGTGTATATGTAGAGGGAACCATATCATATGGTTACGGTGCATATATCGAAAAAACTACTACATATAACCACATTGTCACCAAGACAGACGGCTACTATTATCTTGTAGATATATGTGACAAGAATGCAGATGGATCAGACAATGACACTGCAAGATGGATCGGAATATCCATATCCAAGAGCGATAACGATAAGTTCAATGCAATCTCCACACAAGATGATGCACCACCTATCGAGATAACCGGAGTTATCCGCAAGAACAGCAGCAAGGTTCAAGGCTTCCTCGATGATTATATAACAAGCTACATTGATATGTACGCAAGCTACTATGGCTATACAGCAACCAGCGAGGATTATACCAGCGCCAAGGCCGAGGCCTTCCCTTATTATATAGAGATGGTCGATTCATCAGACTACATATTCAACCTTGTGCTCGGACTTATATTCGTCCTCGTCGCAGTGTTCATGGTATTCAAGGCAACAAGAGGCAAGAACCATATCAGCGCTCCTGCCCAGCCAGCCGGAACAGCATACTACGATGGCAGTGGTGATTTCAATGGTATCAACGCAACAGGTGATGTGTATCACAGTGATCCTTTCTATTCGCAGCAGCCAGCTACAGATGAGCAGCAGACCACTGATACAACAACATATGGCGCTACAGACACAGCAATCCCATCATCCTCATTCACTCTCAAAAACGATGACTAGGACGATGATATAGACAATATATAAACAGTCAAAAAGAAGGCATACACAGATCATAATCAATATGATCCGCATATGCCTTCTTCTTTTATGCTTCTATATCCTACTTTCCAAAGTATCTGTCAAGAAGTCCCTTCAGAGCCTTGCCATGTCTAGCCTCGTCTCTTGCCATCTCATGAACTGTATCATGTATAGCATCCAGATTGTTCTTCTTTGCGCACTTCGCAAGATCAACCTTACCAGCTGTTGCACCGAACTCGCAGTCAACTCTCCATGCAAGGTTCTTCTCTGTTGAAGCTGTCATGTTCTGCTCAAGATCTGAGCCAAGCATCTCTGCAAACTTTGCTGCATGCTCAGCCTCCTCATATGCTGCCTTCTCCCAGTAGAGACCGATCTCAGGATATCCCTCACGATGTGCTACACGAGCCATGCAGAGGTACATTCCAACCTCAGAGCACTCGCCCTCAAAATTAGCCTTGAGCTGGTCAAAGATATACTTCTTGTCCTCATCGCTGATCTCAGGATTGTTCTTAACTGTCTCTGCATATACACCGAACTCATGCTCTGCTGCAAGTGTGAGCTCGCCCTCAACCTTCTTGAACTTATCTGCACCTGCGTGACAGATTGGACACTCAGCTGGTGCCTGCTCTCCTTCATAGATATAACCACATACTGTACATACAAACTTTGCCATAATTAAATTCTCCTTTTCTTATTTTTATAATCTGGCCATCACATCAGCCATTTATTCTTTTGAACTATTATTCCTTTGTTGATGTTTATTTATCAACTATCATCTATTATACTAAAAAAATTTCATATGTCAACACTATTAGGAATTATTCTTGATAATTTTATTATCAGATTGTTTAACATGTATATCGTGATTGTACATTATGTATATGTTTTTCTTTAGATATACAACACATAACACCACATAAACAATCACGGTTTATTTATAATCAAAATATAATCTAAAAAATTCCCGGACATTGCCAGCTTTGATATCACGCCTTTCCGAAATATCATCGTCCACGTTGTCCGGGAGTTTTATTATCTGTAAATAGTATCTATATTCAATTATCAGTCCTGTCCGAGAACTATCTTTTTCAGAAGATATTCATATCCCGTTATCGGTATAGGTTTGCTGTAATAGTACCCCTGTATATAGTGGCAGCCCCACTCTCTAAGATACTCTTTCTGCTCAAATGTCTCAACGCCCTCCGCAAGACTCTTAATTCCCAAATGTCTTGCCATAGTCAATATATCCTGAGTCATGAGCATATCTTTGTTGTTCGGCTCACCTGTAGCTATGCCATCAATAAAGCTTTTATCTATCTTGATGATGTCAAGCGGCATATCCTTTAAGAGTGCCATACTCGAATAACCAGTTCCAAAATCATCCATTGAAATCCTGAATCCATTATCCTTTAACTCATTCAACACTTTGATAAGATACTGGACATCTGCAAAGTCCGCACTCTCTGTTATCTCAAAATCTATTAATGAATGGTCAACACCATACTCATCAACTATATCGCACAGAACATATATGAGGTCTGGCCTGGATATCTGGTGTCTGGAAAGATTACAGGATATAGGAAACAACGGATAACCGAGTTCCTTCCACTCTTTGAACTTCTTGCACACCTTTCTCAGTACATACCTGTCAATGATATCTATAGTACCATCCGCCTCAAACTGTGGTACGAAATGCTTAGGTGATAATATATCTCCGCCTTTATAGAACCATCTTATCAGTGCCTCGGCTCCTGTCAGCTTATCATTCTGAGGATTATATTTCGGCTGAAGATACACCATGAGATCCTCATTCTCTATGGCATCAGGCAGCTCCAGCTTATACTGCTGCGCCATGACATATTCCCTCTTCATCTCAGATGTATATATTTTTATCTCATTCACATTCGTCTTAATACACTGAAGATGAGCCATCTGAGCCATATCTTCAATACGCATCGTAGTATTTATACGCTCAAATTCATCGTATACAACAAGGCCACAGCTATAATATATTCTGTACTTCTTATTTGACGGCAGCTGTCCTATCTCCTCAAAGAAGGTGTAAAGCTTATTGAGCACTTCCTCCTCAGGCATATACTTGATTATCATGGCGAAATCATCCCGCTCACATTTTGCTGAATATAGTATCCAATCCTGTTTCGTCATGGCGTCACATATATATCTGAAAAGTTCCTTTGCAACATCCCGTCCCATAACATTGTTTATAAGCCGATAACCCTTTATATCGAATCTTGCAAATATGAACTGGTCAAGTCCTATATATTCACACTGTTCCAACTTGCTCTTGAGCCACGTCCAATTATAGTGTCCTGTTGCAGGATCTCTGTAAGCTATCTCGTACAGATCTCTTTTGCTCATATTGTCAAGCGTAAGCATCTCCTCGGTTTTGGTCTTCTTGGACCATACCGGTATCTCAACACAAAGGCTGTCAGCACTCTCCATATAACATACATAAGGCAGTTTGTTATTTGACACCACATGCATCTTCTCTGTCTCTATATACAACTTGGCATATGAATACGCCGTGGTCATAAGCCTCGGTATGTCCTCTATAAGAGATATATCAAATCCCCTGATGTCAACTACATCAAATGCTGGAACCGTAATGCTCTCACATCCCCGTGGAAGCTCTTCCATATCGTTATATCCTATCTCAACGCCTCCACACAGACGGGAATATCCTGCATCTGTCATCTTTTCTGGCACGTAAAAAAGAGCTCTGTTCGCAAGAGGTCTGTATATGTTGCCAAATACCTTGTACCAATCATATCCATTCTCCTCGCAGAACTCATCAAACCCATTCGCCTCATGGGATCTGAGTACATAAATTTTTCTTTTTGGTTTATATGCCTTTGACCACTGATGTTCCATAACTTTCTAATTACCTCTGTTCCGTCTTCATGACCTTGCTTACCTTATATTTGATTCTAACACATTTATGACAAGCTATACAACATCTATTGTCCATCGGTCTGCTAACATTTTTATAATCAAACACAAAACAGCACTCCTACAAATGGAAAATAAATGGTTAAGTTTCGGTTTTTTTCGTTGAATTTTTACCATATTTTTGTTAGCATAGATAAGGTTTTTCAATTATAATTAATAGGAGGCAAAAACGATGAAAAACAAACTATTTCTTAGCCTTGGTACAGTTATCTCTATTCTTGGTATTTCCCGGATAAGTGCTCTGGCGGCAGAAAGCGGTTCTGAAACCGAGTCACTCGGTGCGCAGCTTCCCTTGACATGGTGTATTCCATTTGTCTGTATGCTTCTGTGCATTGCCGTTATGCCACTCATAGCAGGTGAATGGTGGGAAAAACACAAGCAGTGGGCTGTCGCAGGCTGGTCTCTTTTATTTTTAATACCTTTTGCCATATTCCACGGTTTTGGAACCATGGGCGAACAATTGCTGGAAGTCATGATAGGTGACTATCTCACTTTTATCGTACTGTTATTTGCGCTGTTCTGCGTTGCCGGCAATATATCACTTGAGGGTGATCTGGTCGGAACACCAAAGCTCAACGTGGTATTACTCCTGATCGGTACTCTGCTCTCAAGCTGGATCGGTACCACCGGTGCCAGTATGCTCATGATCAGACCTATAATAAAGGCAAATAAATGGAGAAGACGAAAGGTACAGATAATCGTATTCTTTATCTTCCTCGTTTCCAATATTGGTGGATGTCTCACCCCTGTAGGTGATCCTCCACTTCTTATGGGATTCATGAACGGAGTTGACTTCTTTTGGAGTCTCAGACTTATAAAGGTCATGGCTGTAAATCTTGTTATCCTTCTTACAGTATTCTTCTTCCTCGATACAAGAGCATATAAGAAGGATATCTCAGATGGACGAGAGAAACCAGTCATTGACCCGGCAAACAAAAAACCTGTAAGACTTAAAGGTGCACATAACATCATATTCCTTATCATGATAGTTGGTGCCGTTATACTTAGTGGCGTTCTTCCTATGAAGTTCCCGGTATTTGCAAAGGGAATCAACTTCTGTGAAGGTGTCACACTGTCATGGGCTGCGATCATCGAGATAGTAATCATGCTTGCAGCAGCATTGCTGTCATTCAAGACTACAAATAAAAAAGTTCGTAAAGCCAACAACTTTACATGGGATGCCATACAGGAGGTTGCTATACTGTTCGTAGGTATATTTATTACCATGATACCGGCTCTGCTCATACTTAAAGCACGTGGATCTGAGCTTGGGCTCACACATCCTGCACAGTTCTTCTGGATGACAGGACTTCTGTCAAGCTTCCTTGACAACACGCCGACTTACCTTGTATTCTTCACCACTGCTGCTTCCAGCGGATTTACAGAGGGCCTCAGCACTGCAATGGGTGTAATACCACAGGTCATGCTGATGGCTATCTCGTGCGGTGCAGTATTTATGGGTGCAAATACCTACATCGGCAATGCACCGAACTTTATGGTACGATCAATTGCTGAGGAAAATGGTATCAAGATGCCTTCATTTGTCGGATATCTTGCATGGTCTGTAGCAATACTTGTACCTACATTTTTCATTGATACACTTTTATTCTTCTTATAAGGAGGGGTTTTATGAACGAATATGTTGTAAAAAATGATAACAAACTAACAGTCGGCATTGGCTGGGATGCCAAAAAGGTCGATCTCAAGAAAAAAATAAAGATAGCTTTTGACAACATCATGAGTGCAACATCTGAAGATACCTACGATCTCAATCTTGCTGCCATAGTTGAACACAACGATGGCACTGATCCGGAACTCGTATTCTGGGGTCACAAATACAGCCGCAGTGATTCTGTAGTTCTCAAGGGAGACGACAGAACCGGACAAAAAGAAGGAATTGATGAGGAGATGCGAATCTACCTTGACCGCGGAGAGAACGTTGGAAGGATCATACTCTTCCTCTACATCTACAACGGCAATCTTCACAAACAGTGTCTGGCCGAAGTCAAAAACGTATTTGCACTTATCAAATGCAAACATACCGAGAAGGTTTATGTTCGTGAGGACGCCATATTCAGCGCTTGTGAAGATGCAAAACACAATAACTGTTACGTATTTGGAGAGGTTCTTCACAATGGTGACGAATGGGTTGTAAGGGAGAGATCACAGTTTCTGCCTTACGATAAGTCAGAGGATATCTTCGAGTATTACACCTCAAGACACTATGTTCCTGATGAAGACGACTAAATCAGCATTTACATAATCAAGTGAACGGGCAGCATTACAAACTCCTTCACTTAATAAGAAAACCGCCTGCCGGCGTGTATCGTCGATATACAGATATCTGGTTTCAAGATATATGTATATTTTCCCTACACTGCCCGCAGGCGGATTTTTTATCTGAACGGTTCACCAGTTGCATATTTACACAGAGTTTTCTCAAATTCCTGCATATTACGCCATGCTTTCACAAATCTCAATCGAACCGTCATATATGTTATCTCACATAGTCTTTAATAATCTTTGTAGCTCTGTATCTTGAGAAGTTGAATCCTCTCACATATCCCTTATCATCATTACATTCCACAATATCACTGAGGACGCCCCCGACAGTCTCACATCTGTAATAAGAATATGTACTGGAATCACCATACTTCTCAAACACTTCTCTCAAATCATCATCAGCAGACACATCTTTATCTCTCAGATAATCTACAACATACGGTACGCCGTCACTTCCTATATCCATGACATATTTCAGATCCACATCACCACTGGCATGCTCAAGATTGTACTTCGCTATCACTGCTCCCGGCCTCACAAATGCATATAGCGCAAACATGATCATAACTGTTACAAATATAAACCTGAAAACCGGCATTCTACTATAAAACATACTCACCATTACGCCTGTCATTATTATTGTTGTCACAACAAGAGCCCATATCGTATTAATTCTGAGATAGGTGAGATCATACTCCTTTATGTACATCGAAAGTCTCACCGCTGAGGACGCTATCATAATATAGGTACAGACACACATAACTACCAGAGCTGTCTTCAGCATTACACTTTTTCTAAATATATCATTGAATATCAATACAATACATATATTTACGACTGCCACGAATAAAAGCTGGAAAAATCCTCGTCTGGCATACTCCGCATACGTAAGATCATCCGGAAGTCCCGCACTGTTCATAAAAAGATATATTATCTGGACAACCGCAAATATAAGATAAAATGCAGAAAGAACAATCGTTATCGTTATTCCTATCACAGGCTCATATGTACCTTCCTTAGGTGCTTTTGCTCCAAGATCCCGGCGTCCAGCCTTAACTATAAATCCATATACAAAGAAAAATATTACAGCTGCAAACAAAACAATCTTCACAATATCCCATGAAAAGAATATTTTGCCAAATATATCCTTTATAACTTTTGCAAATACCGGATCTGCCGATGACAACAGGTTGAGTATAATTACAAGAAGCGGTAGCGCTATTGCACATCCCAGAAGCACATATATAAGCTTGGAATTGCGTTTTCTTCCCATCTTTTCACGCTCTGCTCTTCTGTCTGAAAAAGGCATACCCATATATTCAACAGCTCCGAAGAACATCTCAAAGAAGGCTATAATTCCTTTAATAATACCGTGATTTTCTGTCTCATTGTAATATGACATCACTGCGTACATTTCTGTCAGTATAATTCCAACATTACAGCCAAATATCATACATGACTCATCTGTAAGACTCACTGCTACGGATAAAAGCAATATAATAAGATAATACGGTATAAGCTTAATCTGGCTTTTTGATACAGAACCTATATCCGGTTTCATATCTGCTGAAAGATTCTTTTCTCCACGGGAAATATTCACGCTTATGAACGCTATAGACACCACTGCCATCACTGCAGACAAAATACTTGACCAGTTATTATATAGGCACGCAGCACTTACTATAGCATATATAAGTACCGGTATTCCAAACATCTTAAACCGCTCTGCAGATATTGCAGAATTCCTCCTCTGTGGCGGTCTCGCTGCATTATACCTATACGGTGGAACGCCCATCCCACCATTCATATATCCCGGCGGCGGTGGGGTTCCCGGTCCCATCCTGTTTGCGTATCCCGGCGGCGGGGTCCCTGGTC
>ULQX01022599.1_pt1 | contig 30668 bp, 27 predicted proteins | sample 1954941 | NCBI WGS metagenome assembly ULQX01 (sample SAMEA4835667, study PRJEB28245) | human gut metagenome | biome: gut microbiome; material: fecal sample | place: Denmark | collected 2008
CGTATTCGCTGAATTTGTGGCCTGTTGCAGGAATTTCTTCTGTTGAAAGCACCTTATCACACACGCTGCACTTTGTTACTTTTTCGCCTGCTGTTGTACATGTTGCTTTCTTTGTTATCTCTGTTACTGCTGTATGTTTTCCTGTTGCCGGTATCTTTACCTCTTCTACCTCGTTACATACACTGCATGTTCTTCTCTTTAATCCGTCTTTTGAACATGTTGCCTCTGTAACTACTTTGTATTCGCCGAACTTGTGGCCTGTTGACTTAACTGTCTTTGTATCAACTAATTCGCCACATTTTTTACATCTTACTTCTGTTACGCCGTCCTTTGTACATGTTACAGCTTCTTTTACAACTTCTTCTGTATCTGCATGCTTGCATAATACTTTTACATAAGAGTCTTTTGAATTTACCGTTATCAAATCACCATTAAAATTAGAAGGTACTAAATCTGTTATTTTTAACTCTGTATTTCCTATTGCGGCACCATCTTTAATTTTAAATTCTACGGTGTACAATTCTCCGCTCTTTTTGTTATCTTTTGCCATTGCAACTGCATAAGATACAAAATTTGTCATTTTTTCATTAGCATTTTTATCTCCCAATATAACTACATCTTCGATAAATACATCTTCCGATAATGTTGTCTTTACTAATTCCAACACATCCGGATCATAATACATTCTGAATTCAAATCCCGCTGTTCCCTGATTATTGTTATATGATACAGTTACTTTTACTGTATCCCCTTCACAGCCCTGTGCTGAAGTTACAGCAAGTTCTCCTACGTTTGCATCGCCTGCAAATGCGTTGCCTGTTGACACTATAACAGTTGTTGCAATAAGGCATAAGCTTAAAAATGCAGCTATAAATGCTTTGCTTTTTCTCTTCATTTTTTAACTCCTCCTGTTTTTCCCTGATTTTTTCTTTATTAAAAGCAACAATGCAACAATTGCAATTACTACTACAGCTATAACATTTACAATTATTACATTCGTTGATTTAACCGTATCTGATGAATTTACCTCTGTTAAAGAACCGAGATTTTCTTCTGTACCGTTTATATTTTTACTGTCCGATTTATCCATGCTATCCGATTTATTTATACTGTCTGATTGACCTTTAACTCCAGCCTGTTCTTCCGGCGTATTCTGTAAATTCTGTTTGTTTTGTATATTCTGTGCGTTCTTATCTGAAAACTGTACTTTTATGTCTGTATTGACGTCTTCAAGATTGGAATCGCAAGCGTCAAACTCATCAATATAAACCGACTCATAAGTTAATTCTTTCTCATTCTCGCGATTTATTTTAAAGGTTATAGAAAACATAGTTCCCATGTCTTTACAATCCTTTGCCTGTGCATATGCGTATCCCACAAATCCGTCCCCGTCGGGATTTATAATTGATGATTTAAAACTATCCAAAGTTTCATCAACCGAAACAATACTTAATAAACTGCTGTCATAGCACAGCTTAAACGACATTCCTGCAATTCCGGGATTTGATACCATCTCAAGCCTTACATTAACAGTATCCCCTTCATGTAAAATCTCCAAAACCACCGATGCCGAACCTGCTGCTGTCACCGATTTTACAGGTATTGCCATCACTGCCGTGATTACACATAAAACTATCACGCAGATTTGTTCTAACAATCTTTCTAATTTATTTTTAAAAAACATCTTTTCTCCAAAAATAATATTTTATACCAAATTTATTTTACCCCCCCCCCCGGTATTTTTCTGTCAATACACTTTTTAATAAATTCAGAATAATTTCTTCCGCAATTTTTGCTGGATTCATATTTTTTTGCTGTTCTTATTATATATTAAGCAAAAACTAAAATGGTGTAATTCAACGTAGAACGCTGTTTTCGCGACGCAGAATGTTTGTTTTTGCAAAAAAAAAAGACAATTATCCTTTTTTTATTGATAATTGTCTTTTTTATATTTTTTATTTGTTTTTATAACTCATACCATCATTCTTCTTAAGCTGCTATATCCGTAACATCTCATGCTCATGAATTTCTCACTATATTTTTCAAAATTAGTATATGAATGTTCAAATTGTCTTGAATAAAGATGTGCAATATCAACCTGCTCGGTCTTTGAAAGTTTTTTGCCATTAGCCGCCCACGCTGCAACATCAAGATGTCGTAATGCCGCATATCCGATTATCGCATTTTTTACTTTAAGCACAATATTAATATCATAAACTGCATCCAGAAAATACCGGTAAATATAGTACATAAGAAGCTGCCTGTACTCAAACTGTCTGTCATTATAATATTCCTCAAAATCAATTACATATTTTTCATATGATGAACCATCATGACAAGATTTCATAAACTTTTCCTGAATATCACAATACTTCAGCCAATCCGGGTTAATCACTTCCATTCCGTCAAACTTTTCAAAAAATCTGCCTATATCTTTAAAGCCTCTGAATGAATCATATGTTTTCTTTTTCTTTGCATCAGCTATAATCTTATCAAGTATTTTTTCATCTTTAAAAGATTTTACAACATTGGCAATCAAATCGTCCCTTTCATCATCCATATGCTTCTGTATGCGTATAGCATATTCAATAAGTATAAGACAGACTTCATCAGGTGTATATTTTTTATTCTGAATAATATCATATGCACATTTCCTTGCATTACGAAGCTGCATATACAAAAAACCATCTATATCATTATAGCCTGTTAGCGGCTTACCGTCCTCTTCCTCGTCAAATGTCAGAACTTTATCATAATTAAATATTATCTCGCCAGCCGTCTTGCATGATGGTGCAATTCCTATCTCTTTCACACTTCCGTATTCATTAATAAATCGCGGAAATTCCGCACACGTATCACACAGCTTGTCTTCTCCCAATGCAATATACAAATCACACAGATTATTACCGTTAAGAAACGGACATCTTCCGTTTTGAAGTGTAAATGTGCAGCCTCCTTCTTTTTCGGGAACCATGACACTCTTTAACCTTTTGCCAAAATTTCCATCCACAGTCTTATAATATCTGTAGGATTTATCATCTACATCTACGTCCCATCCCGCACAACATGTATCGGTACACGCACCTGCAATGCACTTAAAATCTTTATAATAATGTGGTGTAACTATTTTCATACTTCTGCCTTTCATACATACCATTTATTTCATAAGATTACGATGCCTGACATCCAAATCTTAACTTGATTTACACTATGCAATAATGTTAATATGTTTAGAAGAATATCGCAATACAAAAGGAGGAGAAAATGCGAAAATATATGCTCGCAGCACTATGCTGCATAATGTCGCTTTTCATTCTTACCGGATGTAAATCATCTGTTCCGGAAAATACTGTTTTTTCCGTTGATGACTTATCCGGCAAGAAAATCGGTGTACAGCTTGGAACTACAGGTGACACATTAGTTTCTGACTATGAAGAAGATGGTTCCGGCACAGTAGTTGAACGTTATAATAAAGGTAACGATGCAATCCTTGCATTAAAACAGGGCAAAATCGATGCCGTTGTTATTGATGTCCAGCCTGCACAATCATTTATCAAGACAAATTCTGAACTTATGATACTTGATGAAGAATTTGTTACAGAAGATTACGCCATGTGTATCTCAAAAAACAAGCCTGAGCTTAAAGCTTCCATTAACGAGGCATTAAATGTAATTAAAGCAAACGGCACTCTTGATAAAATCATTGACAATTATATCGGTGAAAATGCCGGAAAAACACCTTATATTTCACCTGACGGTGTAAAGCGTAACGGCACTCTCGTAATGGCTACAAACGCTTACTTTAAGCCATACGAATATTATGATAACGGTAAGATAGTCGGTATTGATGCCGATATGGCTCAGGCTGTCGCTGATTATCTTGGAATGAACTTAAAGATTGAAGATATGGAATTTGATTCAATCATTACCGCTGTCCAGTCAGGAAAAGCCGACTTCGGTGCTGCCGGAATGACCGTAACAGCCGAAAGACTTAAAAATATTGATTTCTCTGATACATATACAACTTCAAAACAGGTTGTAATCGTAAGAGATAATGATGCCATTAAGAATTCCGGCAATGTAGTTGAAAAATTCAAAAATGATTTCCTTACAGATAACAGATATCAGTTTGTGCTTACAGGTTTGAAAAATACTGTTTTAATTGCATTCTGTGCTGCTCTTATGGGTATCGTGATAGGTTTTGTAGTTGCTGTTATACGTTCAACACACGATAAGACAGGAACTCTTAAAATAGGTAATTTTATATGTAACCTCTACCTTACAATAATCCGTGGTACACCAACTATGGTTCAGCTCCTGATTATTTATTATGTAATATTTGGTTCAGTAAGTATTAACAAAATACTTGTAGCAATTCTTGCATTCGGTATTAACTCAGGTGCTTACGTTGCCGAAATTTTCCGTTCAGGAATTATGTCAATCGACAACGGACAGTTTGAGGCTGCAAGCAGCCTTGGTCTTTCATACAAAAAGACTTTTATATATGTAATACTTCCTCAGGCATTTAAAAATGTACTTCCTGCACTTGCCAATGAATTTATTGTTCTCTTAAAAGAGACTTCAATCAGTGGTTATATCGGTCTTACAGACCTTACGCGAGGTGGAGATATTATAAGAAGTATCACTTATGATGCAATGCTCCCACTTCTTGTTGTAGCATTAGTTTATCTTGTAATGGTTGTAATTCTTTCGGCACTGGTTAAAAAACTTGAAAGGAGATTAAGAAGCAATGAGCGATAATAACTCAAACGATAATATTATCTTAAAAGTTGAAGGCTTGAAAAAAGTTTTCGGCGACCATGTTGTACTTGAAAATATCAATACAACAGTAAAAAAGGGTGAAGTAATTGCAATTATCGGACCATCAGGCTGCGGTAAATCAACATTTTTACGTTCACTCAATCTCCTTGAAAAACCTACAGAAGGCCATATTTATTTTCATGGAACAGATATAACCGATAAAAATGTTAATATTAACAAACTTAGGGAAAAAATAGGAATGGTATTCCAGCATTTTAACCTTTTCCCTAATATGACAGTAAAGAAAAATATCATGCTTGCTCCTGTCCAGTTAAAGCTTATGAGTGAAGAAGAAGCTAATAAGAAAGCATTGGAACTTCTTGAACGTGTAGGGCTTTCCGACAAGGCTGACACTTATCCTAACATGCTCTCAGGCGGTCAGAAACAGCGTGTTGCCATTGCCCGTGCCATGGCTATGAATCCTGATGTTATGCTCTTTGACGAACCAACATCGGCACTTGATCCTGAGATGGTCGGCGAAGTTCTCGGAATTATCAAAGAGCTTGCCGAATCAGGCATGACAATGCTTATAGTTACACATGAGATGGGATTTGCAAAAGAAGTAGCTAACCGCTGTATGTTCTTTGCTGACACCAAAATCATGGAAGAAAATACTCCAAAAGAGCTTTTTGAAAATCCTCAGACACCAAGATTACAGGATTTCCTCTCAAAGGTACTTTAATTTTAACTGTCAGTACTAAACTTCAGGCATAAAAAAACTGCTGACCCGGATAAATAACGGTCAGCAGTTTTTTATGTTCAATTATTTACATTCAATTATTTAATATTCTTCTTCATAGCATCGAGTTCATCATCAATGCTCTTTGCATCATTCTTAAATTCATTGACGGACTTGTTGTTTTTCTTTGAATCGCCATTGTTTTTATTTGATGCAAACAACACTTTGGCAACAAATCCTGCCCCACCAAATATAAGAACAAGAATTAAAACCCACTCATATAAAGACATTGTTACAAGACGGATATCTGTATTAAGTATTACTGCTGCAAGTATAAGAATCACAGAAATAGCAGTAAATACTTTCGATGCAAACGAACTTGTCGCAAACATCCATATAATTCCGATAATAAGCGGAACTATCACAAGACCTGAACTGATACGGATTCCTGCTACTGAAAATCCGCCATAACCAAACCAGCTTGAATGTACAATCACTTTCTGTGAAAAAATAAATAATCCCACAGCAAGCATTACAATCCCTCCAACAAATTGTAACAATTCATTCTTTGTTTCCTTCAATTTTTCTACCCCTTTCAATTTTATTTAATCTATTGTATTATTTATACTAAGATTCCTAATAAATACCCTTCTGCGGCATCTACAACAAAACTTTTGACGGAGGATACCGACATTGAAAAATATAGTTAAAAATATCTACAACGATATAATGCACATCAAAACATTCATCATTATATTTATCATTGCATTTATCTCGTTAAATCTATTATTTCATAAAATATGCCTGATTTCAATAATAACCGGATTTCCATGCCCCGGATGTGGTATGACAAGAGCGTTTGTAAACCTTTTGACATTTCATTTCAAAGACGCATTTTACTGGAGTCCATCCATATTTTTATGGATACCGCTGTTAATTTATGGCATTTTAAACAGATATATTTTCAAGTGCTCAAATAAAATTTTTACAATTCTTTTATGTATAACAGGAATTATTACTATTATTATTTATATTGTAAGAATGATTACACTTTATCCTGACAACGCACCAATGGTTTATTACGAAAATAATATTATGCACTTGCTTTCTTATGGTTTATCACATATAAAATAATACTTCCTGCTACTATAAACAAAGAAATAAACTGTGATGTTGAAAGATTACCAACTGTCCCCCTCACGTCATTTCGTAGAAATTCAACAAGAAATCTTCCTATTCCGTACAAAAACATATAAATGCATCCTATATCTCCTGAAACCATGCCAAATCCCGTTTTTGCCTTCAAACTGCTCTCTTTTGCTTTCTCGAATACAACATCTGCGAGTATAATGAGGATTATCGCTATCGCAAAGTCTCCTACTGCAGATATAAGCTGTGTCGGAATCAGTTTTATTCCTGCCGGTGCAAGACTGTCTTCAGGAAATACCACACCAAACACTGAATCTGTAGGTCTTCCGTAACAACATCCTGCAAGAAAACATCCGATTCTTCCAAAAGCCTGTGCAAGTGCCACTTCCGGCATAACAATATCAAAATAATCCAGGAATTTTAACTTCTTCACTTTGCAATAAAGCATGCAGCAAAGAACACCCGAAATAATTCCTCCATATACTACAAATCCTTCTGAACCGATTACGGCTAGCGGATTTTGCAAAAACTCTTTAAGACTTACAATTATATATAAAATCTTAGCTCCAAGGAATCCTCCGACAGCCGCTATAATCGCAAGATCTATTATCGCTTCTTCTTTCATTCCTTTCTTTTTTGCTCTATATTCTCCCAGAAATAAAGCAAGTATAAATCCAATTCCTATCATAAGCCCGTAGCCGTGAACACTAAATCTACCTATGTAAAATAAATCTTTTTTCATAAATCCTCCATGTGTGACTATATCTTTATTTTTATATAGCCCAGATATTTTATTACTTAAAAATTTTACCGCATTCCCAAATCAGTATATGCTTTCTGAATTCTTTCTCTTACTTCTCTAAAAAATCCATCTGCATCTGATGACATATACGGTGTGACAAAAAATGTTTTTAATGTATACATGCACAAAATTCTTAATTGCTGCTCGTCTAAATTCAATGCAGCACTCTTAATCTGCTTGAGATAAACATGCCATAAAATTATAAATTCCCTGTATGGCTCACCCTCATGCATATCAATCCATTTTTTTACTTTTATCTTAAACAGATTGTCCTTGTTGCACTGTCCTTTTTGAAGAATATATTTAAAATGCGTATCATCTTCCCAATATCTTCCAAGCGGAAACATCCTGCAGACCCCTGGTCTTGCATCATGTATTGCACATCTGTTGTCATTAAGCAGAAATCCACACGCATTAGTATCCGGGTTCATTCTCATATTCGGAAGCATAATCCCGTCAACAATATTTATCTCTATCTTATCATTAATAAGCTCGTTAAATGACTTTCCCGTCTTTTGTGTCAATCTGTATACATCATATGGGTCAAGCACTATTGAAGCTTCCATTCCCTTACAACATACCTGCCTGCACCCGGCACAATTGCCTGTATCTGCCTTTACACAGTCATTTTCCGAATAAAGTTTTCCGTCAGATATTTCTTCAAGACTTTCCTGTCTAATCATATTCTTTTACTCCGTTTCTTTTGCAGATATCGAAAAGACAGCATTTTGTGCAATGCGGCTTTGTTCTTGCCGTACAGACATCACGCCCGTGACAGACCAGCCTGTGGCACAAATCGCTTCCCTCTTCCGGCGGAACTATCTTCCATAATGCCATCTCAACTTTTTTTGGCTCTTTTTCGTCTTTTACAAGACCGATTCTGTTTGACAGCCTTATGCAATGTGTATCCGTTACTATAGCAGGCTTTCCAAACACATCTCCCATTATAAGATTGGCACTCTTTCTTCCTACCCCCGGCAGCTTTAAAAGTAAATCAAAATCATCCGGTACTCTGTCATTAAACTGTTCATGCAGCATTTTCATACATGCACTTATGTCTTTTGCTTTACTTTTGCCGAGCCCGCATGGATGAACTATTTTTTCAATATCATCAACATCTGCCCCGGCAAGTGCTGCCACTGACGGATATTTTTCAAATAATCCGGCAACAACCACGTTGACTCTCGCATCAGTACACTGTGCCGCAAGCCTTACACTTACAAGCAGCTTCCATGCTTCATCATAATCGAGTGTACAGCCTGCATCCGGATATTCTTTTTTTAGTCTATCTATAACTTCAAGTGCTAACTGTTTTTTAGTCATAACTAGTAATACTACTCCTTTATGCGATTACCGCTTTCCTGTCTTTTTAAGTTTATCACGCATATAGATAAAACTCAATAACAAAAGCTGGCAGGTTTTTGATACCTGTACACCGATATCAGAAACCTGCCAGACAATTAAGATAAATAAATTATTTATTCCATTCTGTAACTTTTTCTTTAAGCCAGTTACACCATTCGTCTACTCCCTCACCTGTTTTTGCGGAAATAGGGAATATTTTAAGATTCGGATTGCGTTTGTACGCATACTCACGCACTTTTTCCATATCAAAATCAAAATAATCGCAGACATCAATTTTGTTGATTATCATTGCATCGCAAATTGTAAACATAAGCGGATATTTAAGCGGCTTATCATCACCCTCAGGCACTGACAATATACATACATTCATTGATGCACCTGTGTCAAATTCAGCCGGACAGACAAGATTTCCTACATTTTCAAGGATTGCAAGGTCAAGGTCTTTTGTATCAAGTTCCTTAACGCCCTGTCTTGTCATATCGGCATCAAGATGACACATTCCGCCTGTATGAAGCTGTATTGACTTTGCATTGGTCTTTTCGGCTATTGTATATGCATCTACATCTGAATCTATATCAGCTTCCATAACTCCGATTTTTAAATCTTTTTCAAGACGGTTTATCGTCTGTACAAGCGTTGTTGTTTTTCCGCTTCCCGGTGCCGACATAAGATTTAAAAGAAATGTCTTTTCACTTTTTAACTCTTTTCTCAGCTTTTCAGCATCCGCATCATTATCTGCAAATACACTCTGCTTAACTTCAATAATCTTCATTTTGTCTGTCATTACATATTGCTCCTGTCTGCTGCTGCTTTATAATATCTGAAATCCGTAAAAATTTCACCCTTATACGGATTTGTCTTAGTCTTTACTGACTTATAAATGATGTATGCAAGTGCAATTACATTAACAATGAGTGCTGTAGCAGATACTATTGTCATTGCTGTAGGGTCAGCATTTACTGATGTTCCCGCTGCAATTCCGTTTAATGTTCCGTCAGCATACTGCTTTGTAAGTGTTGCCCATGGATAAATCTGTGTTCCGTCTGACATTGTTTCCTGGAAAAGAGGGAACACCTGTGCAAACATACACCATACACACAATGTGTTTGCCCTGTTCATAATCCAGCCACCCTTGTTCCAGCAAAGTGCTGCAATTGTAGGTGCAAGTAAAAGTGCTACACCACAGAACCATGAATGTGTTGGGAGACAGTTGTATGTATAAGCAAAATTCCATACATCGTAAACAAGGATATATACCCATATCATATCAGGCCATATCATATCTTTTTTATCTTTTGATGAATATACTGCCCACCAGCCAGTCATACAGAATATGTTAATCAGACCTGCAATACCATTCATTACATTGTGCCATCCACCATAAAGCCATACATCTTCTGATGAAAGCCACCATTTATACCATCCGTTGATTGCTGATTCAAAATCACTTGCAACAGCAATAAGAATATTAATTGCAACTATTACAAACGGATATGCCTTAAACCAATGTGTCTTACCGATTCCCCAGCCATACTTTATCATCATAAAACCAATACAACCTGCAAGTGATGCATAAAGCTTCATATAGTGGAACCAGCCGTTCATATAAACATGTGTCTGGTTTTCAACAGCCCATGTCTGTCCTGCTGCCGCACATGCTGCAACGACAATAAAATATATTGTAAGCACAACCGGTACAGCACCAAATATTATAAGGCCACCAAGCTTTGTACGTCTTGCAACCTCGTTTAAAAGTATAAGTCCTACAAGGACTAAAATCATTGCTCCCCATTGATAGAGAGCATTTCCTCCGTAAACATGAAATAACATAGATTTCTCCTCCTTTGTTTATCAGCACGCTTCGATTTCTTTTATATTGCACTCATTTCCTACCGCAAGCCACGTATTATAACCTTTACAGTATGGACATTGTCTTCCATATTGCACTGTAGGATAAGTCTTTTCACAGTCATCACAATACGTAACCGCCTCTATTTTTTCAATTATCAACTTTGAATCTTCAATAAGTTCATCTTTTTTACGGTAGTATTCCCAACAATCTGTGAGATAACTTTCCACTATGCCTGACACTTCTCCGATTTCAAGTGTGACACTGCCGATTTTACTTACATTTTCCTGCAATGCTACATGTTTTAATGTCTTGGCAACATGGACTATAATTCCCAATTCATGCATAAATTTCTCCAATCCGGCACGCTTATGCGTGGCATGCTATACTTGTGTGCACACAAATCCTGCTTGCTTATTTTTTATCTTTGTTAAACTTAATCTTGATTTCTCTCTTAATCATATAAGGAAGAATCTTTTTAAGTTTATCTTCTGATTTTGTCATTCGGCTTGCATCAGGCAGGTCTCTTGAAAGATGTATAGCATCAAATTCGCACTTTGTTGTACAAAGTCCGCATCCGATACATTTGTTAGGGTCTACAACTGTAGCACCACATCCAAGACATCTTGAAGCCTCTGTTTTAAGCTGTTCTTCTGTGAATATCTCACGTAAATCCCTGTATGTTGATACTGCATCGCCTGATTTTCTGCCCGGTCTTTGTCTCTTTGCATTATCATACTCTTCAATGTCAAGATTATTCTTATCAAGCTCAATGAAATGTCTTAAATCTCTTGCAAGTGTGAGACTATGACCCTTATGTACAAATCTGTGAATTGATACACAACCTTCTTTTCCGGCTGCAATTGCATCTATTGCAAATCTAGGTCCTGTATATACATCACCGCCGACAAAAATATCCGGTTCTGCCGTCTGATATGTAACAGGATCCGCTTTTGCAGTACCATTTTTATTAAGTTCAACTTTTGTTCCTGCTAAAAGATTTCCCCAGATAATCTGCTGTCCAATTGAAAGAAGAACATTATCGCACTCTATTGTAATAGTATCATTCTCGTCATATACAGGAGCAAATCTCTTTTCCGCATTAAATACTGAAGTACACTTTTTAAGAACAACTGCTTTGACTCTGCCATTTTCAGTGATAATCTCTTTTGGTCCCCAGCCGTTGTTAATGCTGATATTTTCTTCTAATGCCTCTTCAATCTCATCTTTTGCTGCCGGCATCTCATCACGGCTTTCAAGACAATACATAGAAACATCATCTGAGCCTGCACGAAGTGCTGTTCTTGCAACATCCATCGCAACATTGCCGCCGCCGATAACAACTGTTTTGCCACTAAGCTTCATATGTTCCTCATCTTTATTTACTTTGTTAAGGAACTCTATTCCGCTCATGACGCCCTTTGCATCTTCTCCCGGAACTCCTGCCATTCTTCCGCCTCTCGCACCGATAGCTATATAGAATGCTTTGTATCCTTCATCACGAAGCTGCTGTATCGTCACATCACTTCCGACATCAATGCCAAATCTGAATTCAACACCCATAGTCTTAAGCACTTCTATCTCTGCCGCAATAACATCTTTTTCAAGCCTGAATGACGGAATACCATTAAGAAGCATTCCTCCGGCTTTGTCTTCACGCTCGAAAACTGTTACAGGATAGCCTTTACATCTTAAATAATATGCTGCTGACATACCGGCCGGTCCTGCACCAACTATGGCAATCTTTTCTTCAAACTGTTTACCTTCATGATTTACAGTCTTAGGAATATATCTGTCTTTTTCATTAATCTCTTTTGCTGCGATGAACTTTTTAATCTCATCAATTGCGATAGGCTCATCAATCGTGCCTCTTGTACAGGCATCCTCACATCTTCTGTTACATATTGCACCACATACTGCCGGAAATGGATTTTCATTTTTGATAAGCTTCAATGCATCCATATATCTACCCTGCGATGCCATCTTTATGTAACCCTGTACAGGAAGATGTGCCGGACAGGCGGTCTTACAAGGTGCTGTACCTGTATCATAACAGTTAATCTTTGCATTATCTCTATAATCAGGATCCCATTTTTCTTTGCTCCACTTAACTGCATCAGGAAGCTCCGCCTGCGGATATTTAACCGGACCATCCTTTGTACAAAGTTTCTGTCCGAGCTTTGCTGCTCCTGTAGGACAAAATTCAACGCATCGTCCGCATGCGACACACTTATCTGATTCTACACTCGCACGATATGCTGAACGCGAAAGGTTCGGTGTGTTAAACAGTTGTGAAGTTCTAAGTGCGTTACAGACACCCGGTGCACAGTTACATATTGCAAATATCTTATCTTCACCATCAATGTTAGTAATCTGGTGTACAAAACCATTATCTTCGGCTCTTTGCAATATCTCAAGCACTTCATTGAGGTCTATATAACGTCCCTTTCCGGTCTCAACAAGATAATCAGCCATATCGCCTACACCGATACAAAGCTCACCCTCAATCTCACCGGTACCCTCACCGCGGACTCTCTGCTGTCTTCTGCACGAACATGCTCCGACTGCATATTTATTTTCATATTTCTTTAACCAGTATGAAATATGCTCAACACTTACTGACTGCTGTGTTGCCGGAATAGCCTGTTCAACAGGTATAACGTGCATACCGATTCCTGCACCGCCAAGCGGTACCATCGGTGTGATTTTTTCAAGCGGAAGTCTTGACATATTCTCAAAGAAATCTGCAAGTTCAGGATGTTCTTCAACCTGTTTTTCATTCATCATCATAAACTCAGCACAGCCCGGAACAAACATAGGAAGTATGTACTGCTTTACATGATCTTTATTTTCCCAATTATATTCTATAAGACCTATAACGCTCATTTCCTGTAAAAGTTCTTCTGTGCGTTCCAGACTTTTTCCGCACTTTTTGGCAATCTGTGGTGCCGTTGCAGGTACTCTTACTTTCATAGAAAGTGCAACTTCTGCCATCTCATCGGTTATAACACCGGCAAGGCCCCAGTATTCAGGGTCTTTTGTCGTAACCTTGACACCGATTCTGTCTGTAATCTTCTGACCCAGCTTCAGAATCAGTTCTCTTTCTTCTGCCATATTTATCCTCCGTTCAGATTGTTTTAATTATAGTACAATTATACTACCCGTTTGTTAAAAAAACAACAATTTATAAACAATTTGATTTACAAATTTAGTCTATTTGATTAACTTTTGTGCATATGCTATTATGATTAAATAAAATAAAGAAAGGACAGGATTAATCACCGTGACAATTGCAGACTACACTCTCGAATATATAAATGGCATTCCTTATCTTATGCCTTATGGACAATCTGTTGCAGATTTAAAAAAATGTGTGAAACTCAATGACACTGGCATTTTTATATGGAACAGCCTTTCCGATGGCTTTGGAAGAGATAAAATTTTATCTGAAATGTGTAAAAAATACAATGCCGTTACTCCCGATGATAAAACTATTCTTTCTGACGATCTTGATTCATTTTTAGACATACTTACAGCCTACAGGGTTTTTGAACGTGAAAATGATATTATAACCCTGCCGGATAATTCTAAACCGCATCATTTAAGAATTAATACAATTTCTATATGCATCAATGCACCGGATGAATATGTTTCAGACAATTTTTCCATTTTCCGCTATGATGACAATGAAGATTTGTCATTTGATACATTTAAGGATACAGTGCATGACGATATTACAATTAATATAACGCATTTTATTCCGTTTTTTCATCGTGGAAAAAAACAGGTTTTAAGAACTGATGAACTCACTCTTCTTGAAGATGATTCATTTTATATATGCAGATATAACAAACCATACGGACTGATTGAATGGCATCTTTCAAAGGACGGACGCACATGTAATATGTACTGTAAACGCACATCTGATACAGATTCAGACAAACCGGACATAAGTGAAGAAATATTTTTTGCCATAAGAACAATCTTTCTTTATAATGCTTCTTTTAAGGGAATGTATGCCATACACTCGGCATCAGTCCTTTATAAAGATAAAGCATGGCTGTTTTCAGGTCATTCAGGTGCCGGGAAATCAACGCATACAAATATGTGGAAAGAACTTTTTAACACGCCTGTCATTAACGGTGACTTAAATCTTATAGATATAAATACCACAGATGGAATTCCTGTAGTTATAGGAATTCCGTGGTGCGGTACTTCCGGCATTTATACCAGCCGCAGTTACCCGCTTGGCGGAATAACTTTTATAAAAAAAGACATTACTGACCAAGTTAGGCGAATTGACGGTGACGACGCTGTTTTAAGTATTGCACAACGCATGATATCACCGTGCTGGAATACCCGACTGCTTGAAAATAATCTTGCAGCATCAGAAAAAATAGCTGCCGGAATTACAGTTTTCAGACTCTGCTGCACCAAAAATCCTTCATCCGCATTTTTAATGAAAGAAGAAATCGACAATGAATATCATTAAACATATTATAAGGCGAATTAAAGAAGGCATGTTAAAAGACATGCTCCGACAGACTGTATGGATTTACGGATATGCACGACATTACTGGAAATCTATGATTTTTTATACACTTTCGGGGCTTACCGGAACTGCTATCGGACTGTTATCAAGTATTATTTCCAAAGATTTAGTAGATATTATAACCGGCCACCAGACAGGTGAACTCTTGAAAACCTTCTGCATGATGATTGGTTTTACAATTGGAAGTCAGGCAATATCACAGTTTACTTCATACCTTTCATCAAAGATAAGCATACGTGTTGACAATGAAATAAAAGCCGATATCTACGAGAAAATGTTATCGACTGACTGGGAGGCAATAACACATTATCACACAGGTGACCTGCTTGTCAGGTGGAGTTCGGATGCATCCAATATTTCCAACGGAATATTGAGCTTTATCCCGAATCTTATAATTTATCTTTTCAAATTTATTATGGCTCTGGGCATTGTTATTTACCATGATGCAACATTTGCCATATTTGCATTAATCGGCATGCCTGTAAGTGTACTTATGTCAAGAAAACTCATGAACCGCATGGTCAATAATAATAAAAGAAGTGCCGCTCTGAATGCCGAAATGTCTGGCTTCAACCAGGAGTCACTCTCTAACATACAGACAATCAAGGCTTTTGACCTTATAAAATTGTATTGTGAAAGATTAAAAGATTTACAGACTAAATACCTGAAAATGAGACTTGAATTCAACCGCATGTCAGCTGTGACATCATTTATTATGGCTATTGTGGGAATGGCAGTATCTTACAGCTGTTACGGCTGGGGAATTTACCGTGTATGGAGCGGTGCTATAAGTTATGGTACTATGACGCTTTTCCTCTCACTTTCAGGTCAGCTTACAGGAACTTTAAACTCACTTATCTCACTTGTTCCTACAGCAATCAATCTTACTACCTCTGCAGGCCGTCTCATGGACATTCTTAACATGCCACGCGACGATTATTCGCAGACCGAAGAGGTTACACAGCTTTCCGATATGGGAAAAAAATATGGCATACGCCTTGAAATCAGCAATATGTCCTATAAATACAACTCAGGTACAGAAGTTTTTAAAAATGTCTCTTTTGAGGCTGCTCCACATGAAATTGTGGCACTTGTCGGTCCTTCCGGTGAGGGAAAAACCACTATGCTCCGCATTCTTCTCTCTCTTCTTCATCCATATGAAGGAACGTGCCTGCTAAAAAGCGGGGAGAATTACAATAACAGTCTTACACTTTCGCCTGCCGCAAGAGCATTATTTTCATATGTTCCACAGGGAAATACTATGTTTTCCGGCACAATTGCTGACAATATGAGAAGTGTAAAGCCGGATGCAGCAGATGCTGAAATAATTGAAGCTTTGAAGCTTTCATGTGCATGGGAATTCGTTTCGGAACTTCCTGACACAATCAACAGTGAAATAAAAGAACGCGGCGGCGGATTTTCCGAAGGTCAGGCACAGCGTCTCTCAATTGCCCGTGCAATCCTTAGGAAATCGCCTATTCTCCTGCTTGATGAGGCCACTTCCGCACTTGATGTTACAACAGAAAGAAATGTTCTTAAAAATATTATGAAAGATGATTACCCTCGTACATGTATTGTAACAACTCATCGTCCTACCGTTCTTTCCATGTGTGACCGTGTATATTCAATCCATGACATGCAATGTACTCTTCTTAATGATGATGAGATTGAGGAAATCACAAGAAATTTTTAAATGTGTTATGAGAATCACAAAAAGGGGCTGTAAAAAAACTTCCCTTAAAGAAAAATCGCTTATACCGTGAGGTTTAAGCGATTTTTTGGTATAATTAATTATGCTACTAATTAATAAACCTAATGGTAATTATACAGCTCGTCAGCTGAAATTACCATTAGAAATCGAAAAATTAATTGATATTTCTGATCCGGTATATACTTTTTGTGAAGTTATGGATCACATTGACCTATCAGGATATTTTGTGGAAGAGAAAGGCTACAAAACAGGTCGTTCAAGATGTGATGCAGAAAAGTTACTCAAAGTAATACTCTTTGCTTTTATGGAGCACGGATTCTGTTCTCTCCGGGAGATTGAAAAACTCTGTAGAACGGACATCCGATATATGTATCTTCTTGATGAAATGAAAGCTCCATCATTTGCCACGTTCGGTAACTTTATTCGTAATGAATTAACCGATACAATTGAACAAATATTTGCCGATGTCAATGCATACATCTTTGAAAAAGATCATGTTGATCTGGATCATACATACATTGATGGTACAAAGATTGAGGCTAATGCTAATAAATACACCTGGGTTTGGAAGAAATCTTGTATTAAAAACAGAGATAAGATGTTTGTTAAAATTTCTGAATTAATAGATTCGATGAATGTTGAAGTATTAAATCTATTCGGCTTAAAATTCGATACAAGAGAAGAATACGCCATTGAATATCTTGAAACTATGTTGGATAAATATGAGTCTATAACAGGCCTTGACAAATCGAGTTTTGTGTATGGAACAGGACGTAGGAAAAGCCTCTGTCAGAAACAGTACGAAACCTTGTCTGGTTACTGCGAAAGACTTAAGAATTATGCTCGTCATATCGAAATCTGTGGTGAATCTAGAAATAGTTATTCCAAAACAGACCATGATGCAACCTTTATGAGAGTCAAATCTGATTATATGGGGAATGATCAACTGCTACCAGCTTATAATCTTCAGGCGGCTGTGTGTGATGAATATATAGCGGTAATAGATGCAAAACCATATGCATCTGATATAGAGTGCTTGTACCTCTTATGGAAAAATATAATGCTACGTATGGACACTATCCTAAATACCCAGTAGCAGATGCCGGTTATGGTTCATACAATAACTATCTTTACTGCGAAGAACATGGCATGGAAAAATATATGAAGTTTACCATGTTTGACAAAGAAACCAAGGATAATAAATATCACAATAATCCTTTTAGAGTGGATAACTTTAAACGCGATGAAAAAGGGAATTTCATATGTCCAAACGGAAAACGATTTTTATATAAATATGATAAGCATGTCCGTGGAAATAAATATGGTAGGACAGAAGAAATCTATGAATGTGAAGATTGCACCAATTGCCCTTACAAAGGTGAATGCTGCAAGAGAACATCAGGAAATCGCACTGCCAGATTAAATAGAGAATTAACAGCAATTCACCATGAAGTAATAGACAATCTTGAATCTGTACACGGTGCACTTCTTAGGATGAATCGAAGTATTCAGGCCGAAGGAACGTTTGGAGTAATCAAGTGGGACAGAACTTATAAAAGGCTGTTTAGATGTGGCAAAAAAGCCGTTATTTTGGAATTTACATTAATTTCGTGTGGTTTTAACCTGTACAAATACCATAATAAGATAAATCGTCAGACACTAGCTTCCTGATAAAAAGAAGTTAAATATGATGAAAATGCTCATTTTACGATGAGTCTATTCAAGTACTCTAAAATTCACAGTTTTCCGTAGTTTTGAAGATAAAGACAGACATCTGCCCACTCTCGTGAACAGATGACCTATCTTATAGCTGTTTTTTTACAGCCCCATCTTTCTTACTCTTATACTATATATTCTTACTCTTTACCACTTTCAAAAATTCCAGAAGCTGTCCCACAACATGATTTCTCCTCTCCTTTACCAACAGCATCTTTACGATTCTCACCACCCAGCATACAGGCAGAAGATACGGTGCCCGTTCAAGAACTGGGTAGAGATTTTTAATTTCATGCAGTGGCATAAATATTCTTGATATGAGAAATCCTGCCCTGCCCTTTTTCCTAACCATATTGAATATAAAATTATAATTAGTCCCATACACACCGGATGACATATAATAGGAAAGCATCTCAAGTTCTTCTGTTGTCAGCCTGTCTGCAAATATTCTTTCAAGGTGCTTATATTCTTCCCCTTCTCCAATCACATCAATAGCATCATAATGTCTTGCAGTCTCTATGGAGAATACCTTCTTACACATACTCCGGCTCATCTTCTCAAACTCCCCAATCCCAAGCACCTCACACTCTTTTTCGATATAGGCAAAGTCAAGCTCCGGCTCCTTTGCCAAAAGATACACATAAAAGTCAAGCAGGGTACGAAGCCCTGTGCCACAGCCTGCATAATGCTTATACGCATGGCACAGTATATACACATAGAAATCCTCATCACTAAAATAATAACCGTAAGAGGTATCATTTTCCCGGATCAGTCTCTTCTTTACATCCCGGTAATATTCTTCCCAGTTCCTATCATGAGCTTTGCCATATAGGGCTCTGTGCATCTCAAAGTTGAGCACAGGCTCTTTCTGATACACATCATGGTTGCCCACGCCTACGGAAACAGCCTCATAGCCCTGTGATGTCATATACTCTTCTATCTCATAACAGAATTTATCATCAAATAAAATATCATTGTCAGACATCTGCCTCATGCCAACCGCCGGGTAGTAGTCTTTTAGAATGACACCCTTTAGCGGCATATACCAAATCCCCCTGCTGTCCATAAAGTCACAGAGCTTCTTTCTCTCAGCATCAAAAAGGAGGTTCTTACGCACTGACTTAAAAATTCTCTCCACCCACTTCTTTGGAATGTGAATCCCTGCCTGTTTCAGCGTACTTCCCACAAGAGTATCCAGAAAATGTGACCTGCTTATATAGTACAACATATCCATATAAACAAGTCTCTGCCCATTCTTCGTTTCAAATGTTTTATTGGAATCCACTTTGTTCTTAAGTTCAGTCAAGAACTGTTCAGAAAGCATGACCCTATTAACACCACAGGCAGCTAGATAAATCATATCATACTCTATACTCCATATACTCTGAATGCTCTGCACTCTAATCATCTCCTTGTCTAAATGTGTCCGGCTCTCAGACTATATCTGCCTGTCCATCTGTTCCTGCTCCTCAGGTGCTATCTGCCCATCAAAATGTATTTGTCTGTCACACACCAACAGTACCGCTGGTCTGTGGGTTACAATGAGCACTGTCTTATCCGTCATGGAACGGATATTGTAAAGCACCTGTCTCTCGGTATCCGCATCGAGTGCGGAGGTTGCCTCATCTAGTATCAGAATCGGTCGGTCTGAAAATAACGCCCTTGCAATGGCGAGTCTTTGCATCTGTCCTTCTGACAAACCAAGTCCTCTCTCTCCTAGAATCGTATCTGCCCCCTCCGGCAGATCATAGACAAACTCACAGCAGGCAAGCTTAAGTGCCGACCAAAGCCGTTTGTCACTGTCCTTCCCTTTCCTGTCTGCAAATGCCACCACACTGCGGATGGTTCCACTCATTAAGTGATTGCCCTGTGGCACATAGGCAAAGAGCCTCCCGTAGCTTTCATCCGGGGTAACAGTTCCTGCCTGTGGCTTATATAAGCCTAAGAGGAGCTTTAGCACCGTACTCTTGCCGCAGCCGGAAGCTCCGGTAAATGCCACAAATTCTCCCTTACGTATGGTCAGGGAATAATCACGGAGCACTTCATTATCTTCATCATAGGAAAAATCCACATGTTCCATGCTAAGTGCCTCAAAGTGATTTTCATAGTAGTCTTTTACCTCTTCCAGCGATAAAGACTTCTTTTTCCCCAGCTTAAAATCTTCCGCTTCCATCAGTCGTTCGGCACTGGCTGTCATGGCAAAATACTTTGGCAGATAGCCGGTGATATTGGCAAAGGGACTTTGAATCTGTCCAATGAGCTGCAGGATTGCCATAAATGTTCCATAGGTAAGCGTTCCGTTATAGATGCCAAATGCTCCATAGGCTACACCCAGCACATAAGCTCCGTTCATCACACCTCCAAAACCAATATTACAGATGTTGGAAAAATGATTCTTCTTCATCCTTGCCCTCTTATGCTCTGTCATCTTCTCCTGTGCCAACAGAAGGCTGTCTTCTTCCCGGTCAAAGGCTTTTACAATCATCAAACTTCCCAGATACTCCTGCAGGAAGATGCGCACCATCCCATCCTTTTCCTGCATCCCCTTATGTAGCTTCTTTAACTTCTTCCGAAATACATAGGTAAGGGAAATGAGCAACACTCCCCCCGGTACCAGAATATAAACAAACTTCGGTTCCATCACAAGAATGACAATAAGTGCCCCTGCCATTCTAGTAATCATTCCTGCCGCACTGGGTACAATGGTGGCAAGTCCTTCCGCAACCACTACGGAGTCCGAGGTAAGCCGGTTCATCCATTCCCCGGAGTGCACCGCAGTCACCTCACCAAAGTCTCTGCAAAGAAGCTCCCCAAACAGCCTTTTCTTAAAGGCATTCTCATAGGTTGCTTTGGAAAACTCCTCCAAAAATCGCTCCACTGCACGAAGGGTAATCTGCCCCGCCACAAGAAAGACAAAGAAAAGAATCTTCCGAAGCAACCCATCCTTATCGTGAGCTACAGCAGCATCTATAATACCCCGAAGCAAAAGGGCATAAAAAATGCTGCTGATGCCAAGAACAATCTGCACCAGCAGTAAGAACACGATATATAATTTACTCCTGCCTGCCACCTCGCTTATATATCGAAGGGCGTAAAGTTTCTTATCCTTCATAATAGCATCATCTCCATCATTTATTTCCATGCAGCAGTCACACCAACGACAGCTTCTCTCGGAATGTTCTTCTCAATTCCGATGCAATTATCTTCGAGAATGTCATAGCTTACGCTATCATCCTCAGTCTTATCAGTAGGATCTGTTTTATCTGTCATGCCCTATTTTCCTCAACAACCTCTTGCATCTTAGCTTACACTTCATACAAAATTTTCGCAGCGGATAGAGAAAATACCATACCACTGCATACATCCGATACCCCTTGTGGCTTACCGGATATTCCCTGCCATTTCTCACAAAGGAAGTCATCACACCCAAAATATCCTCATCCAGTATGCCATACTCTTTATTGATGCAGTTATCGCCAAGTATCACATAATCCTGCTCTCGAACCGCCACCACACGGTGCAGTACATAGGACTTTGGTGGTCTTTTATACAAAACCACATCATACTTTTTGCATCGGTCCTGCTTCTTTTCAATGGTAAACAAATCCTTCTGCTGGCGAAGCAGGGGGAGCATACTTGTGCCCATGTTACTATAGGTAAAAGAACCTTTCCGTTTCAGTTCTTCCTCATAGCTTGTCTTAATCATCAATAGCTCCTATACTGCACAGTTGTGCTAAAATCTTCTCCACATCCTTTTCAATCAGCTCTCTTGAAGCATCATACTTTTCAAGCATTTTTGTAATAATGTCCTCTTTACTCACACCACTTTTTAAGCACTCCACGATAAATCCTGCGGTCTTGTTGCTACGCACCATTCCGTTAAATGCAGTGTTTCCGACTGTCACCGTAATGTGTTCCTCATTCCCCTCATGGGTAATAAATCCGTCTTTTAACTTCATGTCAAATTCATCCTTTCACCATTCATCCCTTCAAAAGCCACCCTGGCAGCTTTTGGATTCATGTTACACCCCAGCTTGTAAAACCTGATATTCTTCTTCATTACATCAATTAGCTGTAGGCTACGAACCACCGCCTCTTTCACCAAAGGGCGGTAAGACTGCTGTAACAGCATCTGATACGCCTGTGTAGCTTTCATTTCCTCGATGTGGTTTTCCTCACTGCGGTCAAGCACACAGACTGCCTTTAAGGGTACCGCAATATTGGTGCTAATCCTGTGCTTTCCATTCCAAGGCGTACCATACACCGTTACACCACTCTCCGTTATCTTCAAAAGGGGTTTATCATCATTTACCATTACTGCCCGGCTGCCAAACAACTCTCGCCACAGCCTTGTATGAGTAGACTTGCCTGTACCACTTTTGGCGGTAAACAGATACCCGATACCGTCCACTGCAATCGCGGAACCGTGAAACAGCAGGATATCCCTCATACACAATTGCTCTGCAATCTGACGGTACACTGCCAACGTTTCCAAATAGGCATCAAAGGCAGGATAGTCTTTCCTGCCCTCACGCTCCGCTGACCTTGCAGAACGCTCACGCTCAAAAGCAATATCCGCTGTCTCTGTTCTCACGGCAAAAGCTGCCTGTTCTGTTGTGATGTATTCTCGGCAATATTCCCGAACGTAATCAAACATGGGCTCAATGCGTATAACCACATCTGCCAGCTTGATGTTAAAGGGTATTGTCCTGTTATTCTCTGTCATAATTTCACATCTTTTCTAATTGATTGGAGCAAACGGTAATTCTATCGGTTTTTCCGCGGGCTCTGGGGTTGGTTCTGTCGGGTTCTCTGTTGGATTCTCGGTCGGTTCTGTTGGCTTCTTGCTCGGCTCCGTTGGCTTAGCTGTTACATCCTGTGACCAATTAGGTGCAGCCGTACCTTCTTCGGGCTTTTCCGCAGTTTTCTCAAACTCAATCATTGGTAAATCATTCTCTGTATCATCCTCCGTTACAGAACTCTTCGTTGCACCTGGCATCTCTGTTTCCCCTAGTGATGCTGTCTGTGAAACAGTTTCCTTCTTATTGTCACTTGATGTATCTGCGGCTTTTTTCGGCTTACCACAGGCGTTCAGGCAAACAGCCATAGTCAATATTAAAATATAAATATATCTTCTTTTCATGCTGTGTTCCTCTCATACCATCCTATACTATTCTTAACTTTCTTTTGCAGAACAGCCCCGCTTTGGAAAGCGGGGCTGACGTATTGCCTTTGAGTTATTCGATAAGGTTGCCAGATTCGTCAAATAAACCTAATGGAGCGATTGGTGTACTATCTGTTATGATATCCTCACACTCAAACTCAATAATCTCCATTTCTGCTTCTACATAAATTTCTTTCATTGCCATACTCCTTTACTTTTTAATTAAAATAGCTATTTGCTACTACATTATAAAGATATAATGCTCTTAATGTATCTTTTAACTGTTCTGTATAAGTTCCTGTGTTATCACTCAATATGCTATAGCAGTATGAATATACATAAGCGTCAAATGTTCCTATCTTAGTGCTGTCCGTATTGCTTGTAACTGTAATTACATACTTATTATCCAGTGCACTTGCCTTAATATTCGGAATGGAAATCATGAAGTATTCGCCATACTCTGTCGCTGTCACTTCATTATCTCCAACCTTAAAGGTCAGCATGTCCAATGTAATGTCCTCTGCCGGTTTGAAGTAAACCTTTAATGTGGTTTCAGACTTCAATACCAGATTTGCTGCCGCAAATTTACCAAGTCCATCAATCGCAGTACCAGTTGCCTTATATGGTTCAAATGTAGCTGCTGTAACAGATGACAAATCCTTTTCATCCTCAGTAACCATCGCATTACCATCACTGTCTGTAAGGTTGTTTGCCAGATTTTCAGTATGATAGCCAAAGTTCAGCTGTGCATTGGCTCCATAGTTAAGCATTGCCTTTACAAGAGCAATTACCTCTGCAGAATAAGCATTTTGTGCATTCGCAATAATTATTTTTGCATAATCAACAACGCTGTGCTCATATTCTGCAATTACTTTGTCATTCATAATAAACTGTACAGTAACAGTATCTGCCATCTGCTTTGCAGTCAGCTCACAGGAATATCTGTAAAGGGTTAATCCTTCCATTGCACTGGTATCTTCCAAACCTGTATTTGCAGCCACATCAACAGTGGAGCCATCCGCAAGTGTAAAACGAACCTTGGCTGTTTGGTCTGCGAAAATAATATCTTTCAAGGATTTGTCAATTTCAAAGTAAAAATTCAGACCAATATTACCATTCAAAGTAAGATTACTTCCGCGAAGTGCCACGCCATTAGTTTCGATGACCTTATAGGATACCTCAACTGAACCTTTATAAAGTCCAGAACCGGTTACAATAACCGTGTAGTCTCCCGGTTCAACTGCACTATAATCCTTTTCAAGATAATACGCCTCTCCCTCAACGAGTATTTCACCATTTAACTTGACAACAGGATTAACGAACTGGTCTTCACCAGTATATTGCAGGTCATCGACTGCGATTTCCGCAGAAGAAATATCCGTCTGCGTCATAGGAACTGCGAACCATACCGGATCATCGTATTCTTCATCAAGACCATAAGGCACGCTGAGTGTACCGTCTTCAGAGGAGAACCCCTGTGTTATGTACAACAAATTATCTGCATCAAGGATGTTTTCATTGTCTTCAGACTTAACTGCATATACATTGTAAATCTCGTTCGTCCTCATGTCAGAAAAGCTTTTGATTGATGTGTCGGCTACCGATAAAGTTGACAATGTGCATGTTGGTGCAAGCAGGCTAGTTACAGAAGCCGTAGCTGTTTCAACGGGTATCGATATTTTTATTGGGGTTTGGCTGTCAGTCTTTGTTCCGTTACCTAACTGACCATCAGAGTTATAACCCCATGTATATAAGTTGCCGTCTTTCGTTACCGCTGCACTGTGATTCCTTCCAAGGCTTACCGACTTTACATTATCCATTATTTTTATTGGGGTTTGGCTGTTAGTCTTTGTTCCGTCACCTAACTGACCATCAGAGTTCCGACCCCATGTATATAAACTTCCGTCTTCCGTTATCGCTGCACTGTGCCCGCTGCCAAGGCTTACCGACTTTACATTATCCATTATTTTTATTGGGGTTGGGCTGTTAGTTTCTGTTCCATTACCTAACTTACCACGATTGTTAGATCCCCATGTATATAAGCTGCCATCTTCCGTTATCGCTGCACTGTGCTCATAGCCAAGGCTTACCGATTTTACATTATCCATTATTTTTATTGGGGTTGTGCTGTCTGTTTTTGTTCCGTTGCCTAACTGACCATCACTGTTCTCTCCCCATGTATATAAACTTCCGTCTTCCGTTATCGCTGCACTGTGCTCATAGCCAAGGCTTACCGATTTTACATTATCCATTATTTTTATTGGGGTTTGGCTGCCAGACCCAGCAACCATCATTCCGTTACCTAACTGACCAGAATCGTTCCACCCCCATATATATAAGTTGCCGTCTTCCGTTATCGCTGCACTGTGCTCATAGCCAAGGCTTACCGACTTTACATTATCCATTATTTTTATTGGGGTTTGGCTGTCAGTCTCTGTTCCGTTACCTAACTGACCAAAAAAGTTCCACCCCCATATATATAAGTTGCCGTCTTCCGTTACCGCTGCACTGTGCTCATAGCCAAGGCTTACCGACTTTATATTATCCATTATTTTTATTGGGGTTTGGCTGTCAGTCTCTGTTCCGTTACCTAACTGACCACCTCCATTATCCCCCCATGTATATAAGCTGCCATCTTCCGTTATCGCTGCGCTGTGAAATCCACCAAGGCTTAATTTACCGTCATTGTTGTTTTCATCGCAGTTTGATGAGTTTTTGTAAAGACACATAGATTTTCTAATGGCGTTATCGTCAACTGTAAGTGTAGTTTGTGCTTTTCCCACTTCTGTTTTTTGTGCCGTCAGCTTATAATTTCCGTTATTGAGATAAACCATTACACAGCCGTTTTCGTCAGTCTGATACTCTTCATCATCTATTTTTACAGCTGCGCCCTGCACTTTGTTAAAATCGGAATCTGTTACTAAGACAGTTACTTTATACTTATAATGCGGGCATGAGGTAAAGGCAAATTCCGCAAAATCATACGAAAAATAGAAATCGCATATTTTAACAGACCAATTAACGAGATTTAGCGTAAATTTCAGGCTGTCCCAGTTCATCAGCTTTGCTTCAAATGAAAGTGTGACCTTTGCGTTGACATCACCGTCAATACAGTTTTTACATTCGTGTATTGAATTTATATTGTTTTCTGGCTTTTTTGATAAAACACCTTTAACTTCAGCACCTACTTTAGCTTTCATGGAAGCACTTGCAATTTTATCACTAATAATTTTTACTTTTGGTTCAAGGGAAATTCCCACAAAAATCGTACCTTCTATTTTAATCTCTGGATTAAATGTTGGCGATTTTGTCAAATTTACCATTCCCTCAGTATTTGAAGCTTTAAAACCAACGCATCCCTTCAATGTTCCGCTGACTTCAGCTTTGACACTGGTCTCAACAACTATAGATGGTGTGACTTCTATAATAAGTCCCGGTATTGGTGAGAAACACATATATGCCAAAGGCATTTTTCCGTTGCCTTTGTCCGACAATGCCAATACAGCTTTTGCGGAATAGTCAAGCTTCAATTCAATATATTGATAGCTCAATGAAATATAAACTTTTGCAGAAGCAGATACTTTTAAATCCACACTACCTGAAACTTTTGCTGAACCAATCGTCTTATCATTCATTTTAAATGATAGAGCTAAATCTGCACTGCCTCCTAAATCTGCACTGCCTCCTAAATCAGCACCATACGTCTGAACTTCACTGTCGTCTTCAGATTCAATCATACCTTCATAGGTGATCCCATCCTCCAGATTAGAAGCATCGACCTGTGCATCTGCAGAATTACTTTCTGTATCAATCTTAATGTAGTCAAATGCTTCTTCAAGCGATGTATCCTCTCCCGTTATTGTCGCCGTTGTGCCATCAAGTTTAATATCCGCAACCTTAACAATAAGAACATCATTATCACCGTACTCATAAGCAAATGTATCTCCTGCCTGCAATGAAGTAATTGAACCGTCTGCGTTTTCAACAACGTAAACGTTGTTCTCATCATCAACAGAAACGACATCGTTAGTATCCTCTGTCTGTGGAATTACCTTTGTGTCCTCGCTGAATACCGCAAAGTTGTTCGTATTATCATCATCAAGATTCAACACTTTTTCCTGGTCGAAATCCTCAGTAGTTTTGGCTAAAAACTCCTGCATTTCCTGTGTGTAATTTGGTGATTCATATGCATTACACACAGGACGGAAACAGTCAGTATCTATCAAAAAAGCCTTTAGATAGAAGTATTCAGGCATACTGTCAGTTTCAATATCAACATATGTATCAGTTTCGCCAGCATATACCTCAATACTTCCCGAAGCCAGCATTGTCTCTCCTGCCTCATCATATATGCCAACCACCAGCATACAGTCTTGCAATGTTTCAAAAGAAACTGCCGCCGTACTATCATCTATCATCTCAATGGAAAAGATATTACAGCCGTTGTTTTCCTCCTGCTGATTCATTTTTTCTTCCAATGAATCTGTCAGCAGATTACCAAAAGAATTTGTCCCTTCAATCGAAACCTCACTATTATCTGCTGAGATTTCACTTTGATTTTCAGCAGTTATACTCTCCGCATTAACATTTGTCACCGAGACATTAGCCACCAAACTGAATATCATTATAAAACTTGTCAGAAAACTTATGATTCGTTTTTTCATATAATTTATCTCCATTCTTAAGCACAATATATCACGATTCGCACTTCGTGCTTGACGATTTCTTCGAAATCTATCGTGATCGCCATTTGCCGCTCGCTTTGAACAAGCTGCGCTTGCTCCAGCTCGCTAACGCTCATTATATCCTAAATCTGCGTATCCACAATCAAATGCCTTCCGTGTTTTGCAAGGCATTTGATTGTTTATCCTGTTTACAGTTCTCCAATATTATACCATTTCCAATATAAAAAGCAATTATTTCTTATACAAATTTTGTTACTGTACACACCCTTGTCAGTAACACCTTGTTTTTGTGCAAAATGCCAAAATTTATGGCTCTTCAGGGGTAATGGTGGGTTAAAAACCTCCACACCCCAGTATTTATCCCGATTAGACGGCATTCAACTTTCGGTTAGGAAGTGGAATGCGTATATCAGAGTATACAAGATACACCATATCGAGCATATTTTGTATGTTTCTGAATCCATAGGCTTTACAGATAATAAGCTTAATCTTGTTATTAGTTGCTTCAATCATGGCATTACTCATACCATAACGGATTGTATTTAAGATATGCGTCTTGTGGTGCTTAATCTCCTGATATAATTCTTTAAATGCAGGTATCCTGCTGTGGCCTGCCTTCCATAGCCAGCGTTTGAGTTCTGCCTCTGCCTCATCAACGTCTGTAAGTTTTAACAGCAAGCGAAGCTGCTCCTTGAGCAGATAGGCTCGATACAGTCGCGGGTTCTGCGAAGCTATTAAATTAACTCGAAGTTGCTGCTTTTCAGTAAGATGCTCAGGAGCCTTGCCAAGAGCATACGCGGATCCTTTTATTTCATCTGCTTTAGCTTTGGCGGCCTTTACTATGGCAAGCTCAGGATCATCCTTTTTAGGACGACCTTTACTGCGTGGATTCTCTTTTTTGACCTGTTTGTATTCGCTATAAGCGTCATGCCAAATATCTTTTCTGATTTCGTCGAGAGCTGTCATAGCCCACTCGACAACATGAAAGGCATCAACACAGCGTGCACACTCAGGAGTGTATTCATTTACACATTCCGTAATCCATTTGGCACCGTCACCGGTAACGACCTTGATACTGGATAACTGCTCTGGGGTAAGCTGTTTATAGAATTTTTCAAGCACAGATTTACCATGCCCTTCAGCTGCCCATACAACCGTGTTGGTATCATGATTAACGATAACTGTAATGTACTTGTGTCCCTTTTTATAACTGGTTTCATCGATGCCGATATTAACCAAGCCATCAAGTCTTCTTGAGCACTCTGGTTCTAAATCATGAAGGGCACGATTAACACAACGACCTACAGTTTCCCAGTCTACTCTCATGAAATACGAGGTGGTACTTCTTGGAAGATAGGATGCAAACCATGCAACAGTAAGATCAAAGTCTTTTGTAAATCTACTGCCAGGATAAGCCCATGGCACTTCGGCAACATATACACCATGCTCAGGGCAGATGATACGATGTGTCTGGTACTCAACTTCAACCAGAACCCCACCCCAGTCAAGACCTCTCCAGGTGGTTGGTTTACTGGAATGCTGGTCGTATACAGGACATGACTTATGGCAGAAAGGACAGTCATTCTCATGCCATTTATTAGGTCTTGCTTTGATACGGATATGTTTAACGCCATCCATATCAGAGTAAAGATTACAATTTTCTATCACTGTGTTCTTGACATTAAGAACACTTTTGCATAATGTATTAACTGAAATCACTTGTGGAACTCCTTTTGTTTTTTTCGCAGTTAATACATTAAGGAACCCAAGTGGTTTTTTCAATATGTAATTGTAAATTTTGGTGCTAGGCTTCCACCATTATGATATGCTCCCTTCTAGGTAGACAAGTGAAATAATAAAAACTTGTCACTTAGGAGGGAGCATATTTTATGTCTAAAAGAAAAGTATCTGTTGAGGATAAGATATATGCTGTAAATCTATATCTGGATGGAAAAGAAAGCCAACAGCAAATTGTCGATATGTTTGATGTAAGTCTCGCATCTGTCCAACAATGGATTCGAAACTATGAATCTATGGGAGCAAATGCATTCACATTGAAAGGAAATAAAAAATATTCCAAAGAATTGAAACAACAAGCAGTCTTAGATTATTTAGCAGAATATGGATCTCAAGATGATATTTGCAAAAAATACGGAATCCATTCAAAAGGTAAGT
>ULQX01019703.1_pt1 | contig 30221 bp, 28 predicted proteins | sample 1954941 | NCBI WGS metagenome assembly ULQX01 (sample SAMEA4835667, study PRJEB28245) | human gut metagenome | biome: gut microbiome; material: fecal sample | place: Denmark | collected 2008
CAGCCGATACCACAATATCATCCGTGAAAAAGAACCCGGCCCTCGCTTATCTGGCAAGACTCGGATCGTCCCGCTCAGTTATCACGATTTCAAACTGTTTAAAGCACATAGCTAACTTTTTAGGTGCCGAAGATATAGAGACAGCCGATTGGTCAAAATTGAAACGTACTCATTGGACAGAGATTCAAAAACAATTGGCTGCTCAGGGCTGCTGTGGAGCAACACAAAATCTCTATTTGACGGCATTCAAAACTGTGGCAAAAGAGGCTTGGACATTGGATCAGCTGCCTCAGTCGTCGTACTTAAAAATCCAAGCATTAAAAGGCGTTAAATATGAACGTCTTCCTAAAGGCCGAAGCCTGACAGCCAAAGAAGCCGCCGGTCTCCTTAAGGCTTGCGACGACGGTACAAACCAAGGAAAACGGGATATGGCTTTATTTGCTTTAATGCTTGGCTGCGGCCTGAGAAGGGCAGAATGCGTCCAGTTGGAGATGAAAAATTGGGACTGCTGCAACCGATCTTTTTGTTTTATCGGAAAAGGCAACAAGGAGCGCAGAGTCTTCGTTCCAAAGAAAATCGACAGAATCATTGACGAGTGGCTGATGGCGAGGGGCTTGGAAGACGGGATATTTTTTCCCCGAATCTGCCCCGGCGCAGATAAAAGCAAACTTCTCTTCAGAAAAATGCAGCCGTCGTCCATTTACAGGATTCTTCAGAAGAGAGCAGAACTTGCACTGATCGGTAAAGTCCGACCGCATGATTTACGCAGAACCTTTGCGACTCGGATGCTGGAACAGGGCTGCGATCTTTTTATTCTGCAAAGAGCGATGGGGCATACGTCGGTTGCGACTACCGCCCGCTATGACTTTCGTTCGGAAACCAGCCGGGAAAAAGTTTGCAAGAATCTGGAAGTTTTCGGCTGACGCCTACTTTTCAAGATTTTGAGAACCTTTCTTCAGCCGTTTACGCATGGCTTGCATCCGCTTAATTTGCTGCTGTTTTACCTCATTTAGCTGACGCAGTGTTTTCTGCTCGGCGCTCTCTACAGGTTCGAGCTTAGAGTAATAATCCTGCATTTTTCTGCCGAGGTGCTGCTCCTCGGCATAGGAAGAATCAAGAAGTTTCCTCGACGCTTGTTCAGCTAAATAAGCAACTGTCTTTCGCGTTTTTTTAGTTTTTTGAATGGAGGGGGAGTCCGGTATTGTTTTTCCATCCCTAAAGGCAGAATGAACTTTTTCAACCTGAGCTTGCTGCCGTTTCAAAAGTTCTCGCTTTTTGGCTATGGCATAGACTCGAGCTCGATCTTGTTCAGACATTCGGCGATTATTTAAAACATGGTGCTCCGCCTGAGAAATTCCCTGTTGTGTCTTTCCTCTTGACCACCTCCGGGTCGCATTGGCTTCGATGCCGTTTTTAAGGAGACAAGCGGCAAAATGCTCACGCATTGCCGAAAGCTCGTCGTTTGCCAGATGAATCCTTTTGCCCTCTCGGTTTTTTGTACGAAGAAGAACGTGACAGTGGGGCTGAGTAGTTTTTTTATCGTTCCCGGGCAAATGGAAAGCCAGCAGATAGTCGTATCCGTCAAGCATATCCTCGGCCCATTGACTGCAAGCTCTCTTGAATTTTTCTTCGTCAGTTCCGGCGGGCATCGAAAGTATGACTCTTCTGGCGTGGCCTCTTTTAGATGTTCCGTCTCCCATTTCTGAAAGCAGCTTCCACTCATAGAGAACTTTTCGATATTCCGCTTTTCCCTGCAAACAGTTTCCGCTCTGGTCGATCAGTTCAATGTCTCCGTTTCGCGCAATGTAATCGGCTGCTTTTATCGTGTGAAGATAACTTTTTATGTTTGCCTGTCCGAAACGAAACATGACCTCGGCGCGCCTATCGACAACACCTTCGGCTTTAACCTTGGAGCTAAGGGCTGAAAATCTGAAGGCTGCTGTGTTTGAAACTTTCTCAAACCCTTTGAAAATGCGTGCTTTTCGGGCACGCATCGGGTCAGGAAAAAGATCGTCTAGAAACGGGTTCTTATTGGAGGCCATTATCAATCGCCTTTGCCTTATTGATTTCCTGCAAAATAAATTTTTGCTGGCTCTCAATGAAGGAGCTCAAGGTGCTTTTGCCGGACTCCACATCCCTAAGTTTTCTTTCAAATACAGCCGTTAAAATCGGGTTTCGGACGAGCTCGGGCACGAGCTTTAGCAATTCAACGCCGTCTGAAGAGGCGCAGATTTTTTTGCCTTTCGTCTCCAAATAACCTTTTCTTTTCAGCTCGCTGATAATCGCGGCTCTGGTCGCCGGTGTGCCGATCCCGTCACCTTCCTTCAGATATTTTTTATATTCCGGGTTGTCCACTACAGTATGAATTTTCTCCATAGCTGCAATCAGCGTACCTTCGGTGAAATAGGCGGGCGGCTTGGTAAGTTCGTTCTTCGTTTCAGTCTTTAGGACTTTCAAAATATCGCCGCTCTTTACGGAAGGAAGAATCTGGTCGGATTCGGTTTTATCGTTGTCCGGGTCGGTTTGATTTTGATAAACAATTTTCCAGCCAAGCGCGGTAACGGTTTTTCCTTTACCAATAAACGTCTCACCGCCTAGTTCCAAGTCGATAGAACATGAATTAAATTGATAAACTGGGAAAAACTGAGCCAAATATCGGCGTCCGATCAGCTCATAAATTTTTTGTTCTCTTTCGTTTAAAGCTGCCCAATCAACCGGCAGCTGCGTCGGGATGATTCCGTGGTGCGCAGTGATCTTCTTATCGTTCCAAGTTTGAGACTTAATGGTCGGATCGGCTTTTAAGACCAACTCCCTGAGCTTGGGGCAAGTTTTCGCTATTGCTGCAAGGACTTTAGGCGCGTCATTAAACTGAGATTCCGGAAGGTATTGACAATCGCTTCTAGGGTAGCTTGCGGCTTTATGGATTTCATACAAACTTTGACAGGTGTCAAGAGTTTCTTGAGCAGAAAAACCATATTTGTTGCTTGCTTCAAGCTGAATGTCCGCGAGCGAAAAGGCCCGGGGTTGTGCCAGCTTTTTTGCCACGGTTTCCGTTGTTCTGACTACTGCCGTTTTTGTCGGTTTAAGCTTGTCTGACAAACTCTTTGCGACTGCCGAATTCACTAGACGGCCTTCAGAGTCCAAACCCTCCTGTTGGTCGGAAGGTTTCCAGAGCGCAGTAAAACTACCGCGACCGCCGGATACTTCAGCTTTTATAACAAAATAAGGGACAGCCTTAAAGTTTTTGATCGTTCTGTCTCGTTCGGCAACTAGAGCTAGAGTAGGGGTTTGAACGCGGCCTACTGCTATGAGTTTTCTTTCCTTGGCACCGTGGGTAAGTGTCAAAGCTCTGGTCAGATTCATTCCCAGCAGCCAATCGGCTCTGGATCGGCCCAGAGCTGCAAGCTTCATTCCTTGAAATTGGCTGTTTGGTTTAAGAGATTTCAAGCCTTTTTTAATAGACGCGGGATCTTGTGCAGACACCCAAAAACGACTGACGGGTTTTCGGCATTTATAAAACTCCAAAATCTCATCAACAAGGAGCTGTCCTTCTCTATCCGGGTCGCCGCAATTGACGATACTATCGGCCTTAGTAAGCAGCGTTTTGATGGTTCTGAGCTGGGTTTTGACGCCTCTGTCCGGTTTGACGTTGAGTTTCCACACCGACGGGAAAATCGGCAAATCCTGCATTCGCCAGATTTTCCCGCCTTTCTTGGTGACAGGAACATCATCAGGTGTGTAGGCATCAGGCCCCGCCTGCTCCAAAAGGTGACCAAAGCACCAAGTAACGGTGTTGCCGCCCTTGCATTCGTTAAAACCGGCTCCCTTCTTTACAATTCCCAACTCTGCGCAAATAGCTTTGGCAACAGAGGGTTTTTCCGCAATCCATAATTGCATGACGACTACCTTTCAATATCAATGACTCGGGATTTTTGTGATGGTTTTTGAAATTGGTACGGATTGGATAACGGCTGCGTCAGAAAATTCAGCATCTTTAAATTGAGTTCTCAGAGGAAGAACGATCTTGTCCAAAGCCGGAACATAGTAAGACTGGTTTTGTTCTATCTCTTCGATCTTGGCGCCTGACTTGTCAAGAATGCGTTCGGCAGCCTCCAACGGGGTCCATTCGTGTACCGGTGTCTCAAATTTCTTGAGATTCAGATTGTCACATTGCTCGGAATTAAAAACGACAAACGGACAGGGAATGAGGCGTTCTACCGTTTTATCCTCATCTTTTTCGTCCTTTTCCACTAAGTGCTTCCAGAAGATGCACTTGGTGCCGTGTTCTCCCTTTTTTACTTTCCCGCCGAGCTCCTGTACCTGACGAAACGTGAGCCAACGATTGTCTCCGTACCCTTGGCTCATTCTGACAGCCATCAGCAGCAGCGCATTGGTACCCCGGTAAGGAGCATCGGTAACGGCACTGACAGGCACGACATTGGCTGCGTTATCCCAGTCCGTCTGCCACGGTGCCGTTCCTTTTTTCATCTCTTCAATGAAGTAATTGGCGACGGATCGAACGTATGCATTGTATTTTTCGTTCATAGCCGCTCCCCGTTATTGGAAAAGCTCGGTCGTGTGAAACAATCCAGTGCGAAATCTTCAAAAAGTTTGTCCTTATCCTCTTCGCGCAAAGAAGTTTCTTCACAAGCGCCGTAGTCCTCGGCTTCCTGTTTACTCATGGAAAAATTTTTGGCGGCTTTGTCTTCGCAAAATTTTCTAATGAGAATATTTACGGTGAGTTTTATGGTTTCTCGGTTGGTTGTTTTCATGATTGATCCTCGGAACCGTCCGCAAGTGCGGACGGTCTGTCATGTTCGGAGCGTTTTAACGCTCGGCTTCCTGCTCTTTAGCTTTAGGGCGCGAGTAATCAATCTTCAAACCGGGCTGATTGAGCGACACCGCAATTCCTTTAGCGGTTAAGACGTTTTCCTGCATCTGTTTACCGTTCTTCCCGGTAAATTCACGAGTTGAGACATCCCCGCGCACTTCAAGCATCATTCCTTCTTTGATACCCGCAGCCATTCTTTTTGCCGAGCTTTCTTTGCCGTAGTAACGGACAGTGAAGAACTCGGTTCCGTCTTTGTCCTGCTGGAAGGAACCGTCTTTTTGCTTCACGAAATGAGGCTTATAGGCTTTGAACTCCAAGACGGATGTTTCTTTACCGGCATTGGGGCCGGATTTGGGAACGATTTGCGAAACTGTCGGTTCTTTAAAAACAACGACTGTATTACTGAAGGCTTTATATTCAGTCATTTTTTCTCCTTTATGAGCTGTTGCCCGCTTTCGTTAGGAAATTTTTCTTCGCGAAGCAAGCGGATTCCTCGCGACTTTCCGATATGCGTTTCTGATTTTTTGAACGTGTCTGAAATATTCTTTCTGTTTGTCTCCTTCGTCCTTGGACTTCGGAGTTTCGCTGCCGGTAAGTTCGGTCTTTTGTTCAACCGGAAAAGCTTCCTGATCAGACGCTTCGGAAACTTTTTGTTCCTTCAGCTGCAATTTGATTTGTGAAATCAAAGAGGCCGCAAAATCCGCACAGCGTTTTTCGTCCCAGTCGGCAGTCACATCGGCTGTGATGTTGGCAGTAATGTCTGTAACGTTTTGCGCTGTCGTCTGAGTTTCTTCCGGCTCCGTGTCCGGCTCGGTTATTTCACTTAAATGCGTTTCTTCTATGTCCGCATGAATGGCAATGGATTCAACCTTGTTTCCCGAATCCGACTCATCGGAAAATTCTTCAAGAGAAGCCAAAAGTGCGGAATCGGATTCTTCCGAGCTTTCGGAGGTTTCGTCTTCCGTGTTGCTTTCCGAGGTTGGGCTGACGTTTGCTTCTTCAGTCAAGTCGGACAAAATCTGCCGGGCGTTTCCGGTGCCGGATGCTGCATCATTCAATTGACGCAGAACGTCGGTTTGTGCCGAGGCAGAAGCCGCGCTGATTCCTTCAAGAGCATCAAAATTGGAAATCGACTTTTTGACAATCTCGTTGGAGATCAGATTTTCAATGTAGCAATTAACCTGATCTTCGGACCATTGGTTATCAGGTACCGATTTCATATCGTCCGGCAGTTCGGTATTACCGGTGACAATTCGGCTTGCTGTATTCATTTCATTTAAGTCTGATGCTGAGGCGGTTTTTATCCGCTGCTCCATTTGTGCCACGAAAAGTTCAACATCCTGCTGCGGAATCTCGGGAACTGCCCAATTTGCTCTTTCTCTAAAAGCAGGATCAAGGTAATACTTAATCTTCTGACAGAAAATGGGCTTGGTATTTTCAAGCGTTACTATTTCATTGTCTTTGCCGAGCTCCCGGATTTCCTGCGGAAGCATCAGGGCACGCTTCTGATCGGATTCACTGGTGGAGTTGCCGCCCTTACTGTGGGACTTGGACTTCGATTTAACGGTCTCATATCCCAGCATTTCAGAGTATTCATTGGCATCAGATTGAGTGGCCGGGCTCGGGGCGTACATAATCATCAAAGCGTGGTTCGACAGAAGCGTTACGGCACCGGCTTTGCCGTAAACATCCTCAAGCTGCGACTTGTTTTGAATGATGGTCAAGAGTCTCATGTTGTAACCGGCCATATAGGAAACAGCCTGTTTAATCATGTTGACTGTGCCGATGGACGTCATCTCGTCTAAAAGCACAAGACATTGGTACTTGAGCGTTTTGTCCTGAGACGGCAGTTTCCGCGTATTCAGATTTAAGAGCTGATCGAAGAAGAGGTTGATGAGCACCCGGGCGTCTTTGAGTTTTGTCGGCTCGATCTTGAAATAAATGCTCATTCGTCTGCGCCGGACTTCTCTTAAATCGAAGTCCGAGGCGCTCGTTGCCAAATCCACCTTCGGATTCTGGAAGGACAAAAGCGCGGTATTGAATGTCGCGATAATACCTGCAAGCGTATTGTCCGAGTTGCTCAATACTCGGTTGAGCGCATCAACGCAGTTGTTTGAGTAGGGATGCCCGGCATCCTGAGCTTCTTTTAATTTTCCTAAGAGATGTTCTTTTACCGGTTTTCCTTTGCCCGAAGCCTGTCTGAGAATTTCTCCCAGAGTATGGGGCAGTCCGGGTGTTTCCAGAACGAACAGAGTTACGCCGCGAAAGAAGTCTTTGGCGTTTTCACTCCAAAACTTATCGTTGTTGTTTTCTCCCGAATAGAGTGCCTGACCGATGGCATCAATGTCGCCCAGCCGTTCGGCAGGACTGCTGCTGATGTAATCCAGCGGGTTGTAGCGATGTGTTTTTTCGTCGTCCGCGTAAGGAGAAAACAAATAGACTTCCTGTCCGCACGCTTTTCTGAAACCTGACGTGATATCAAAGTTTTCACCTTTAATATCGAGCACGACCAGAGAATCGGAATAGTTGAGACAATTCGGTACCACGATACCGACCCCCTTGCCGCTACGAGTAGGGGCAGCCAGCAGAACAAACTGGTATCCGGCATAGGTCAGATAGTTGTTTTTGTACTTTCCGACCAGAATGGTTTTATCCAGACCGCCCGGAGGATCAATCAGGCCGGATTGTCTAACTTCGCCGAGATTGGCAAATCTTGCCGCCCCGTGCAGAGCACGTTTGTCTCGATTAATCAAGATTGCAATGCCGACACCGACCAGCGCAATCCACGGGAGAAAAAGACACGCGTGGACGGCTAGGCGTACCCCTTTGTCGGTAGCATGGCGGTACATCATAAAGTATTGAATGATCGTCCACGGTCGGCACACTTCAAGCGGAAGATTGAAGATCCGCATAAATACGAAGCTGCTGACAAAAAGAATCACGAGTACGCACAGCAGGACGGCAAAAACTGCAAAGAGGACTTTCAGAAGCGTCTTAAAGGTTTTCATTCTTTTTCTCCTCAGTATGAGGGTTGAAGAAAAGCTCAGTGATATGACGTCCGAAAGTTCTGTTTCGATGTACGTGAACAATCACGTCGATAACCTGATGCAAAAGCTGCTGAATGACTGGATAAGGAAGCTCGCGTCCCGTTGAGGACTGAAGAACTTTAAGCGCTAAATAGTCAAAAACCTGTTCGCAGCTTCCGGCATGGCAGCTGGTAATAGAGCCGGAATGCCCGGAGAGGCACACATTCAGAAAGTCGAAAGTCTCTCCCCCGCGCAGCTCGGCAAGCAGAATACGGTCGGGCTTCATTCTGAGACACGAGCGCATGAGGCTTGCAGCGGTTACCGTTGAATTATCCGTTGCTTCAGACGGGTAGAAGAGGTTGACTTGGTTTTCGTGCTTTGGGAGCCCATAGAGAAGTTCCGGCACGTCTTCAATCGTAATGATTCTCTGATCCGTCGGGATATGCTGCATCAGAGCTTTCATAAACGTGGTTTTGCCGGAACCGGTTTCTCCGGCAATAACTATTGTCTTGCCCGTTTCCACGCAGCGCTTTAAAAATTCCGCCCGGAGAAGGTTAAGAATGTCCGGTGCTTTATCGGTGTCAAAGGTTCCTTTGTAAAGGGCAGATAATTCCTCATTTATCGGGTCAAGAGAGTCTTTGGGGCGGATGTGAGAGAAATATCCGTTCTGAATGTAAGAATCCAGTCCGATAACGTCCTTCGAGATTTTTCTGACGGTAAGGCTGATGGTGCCGTTCTTGCACGCCGGAGGCATCACGAACTGAGCTCGTTCGCCGTCCGGCAATTCCACGGAAAGAACCGGATGGGCAGAGTCGAGCGTTTTGTTTTCTCCTCCGTAAACAGCGCAGACGTTTCCGAGCTTGGCAAGGTAATCGTAGGTGAAATTTTTGTCTTCATAACGCCTCCACCCGGAGGACTCTTCAACCCAGACGAAGCCGGGGCGATTTACGGCAATTTCCGTAATATCGCTGCGGTCAAGATACTTTTGCAATCCTTTTTGAAGCTGGACGCGCACCGTCAGGTCTTTTTCAACGGGAGAACTCATACGGAACCTCCGCATGAGAATTGAATTTCCGCCAATAACAATGAATTGGGATCAATCCTTTTGTTTAAAGGAAAGAGAAAAGCGGAATAAAAGGAAGAAGTTAAAAGGCATTCTCCCGCCAAAGCCGTGATTGACATATTTTTCTGCGAGTGGAACAAGAGGTTTGGCGGGACACTTGCAGACTCACTTTCTATTGTAGCAAAACAGCACTAAATTAAGTGGCTACGGGGAAAACGGCGGCTTAAAATAGCTGGCGGGCGTCTGTTGGTCGGTTGACCGGTTTGACAACGTGCTGAGCTTTCAGCTCTAGCAACCACTTGGGCCGGGTGTTCCCGGACGGACGCCTCAGTCTTATTTATTCTTTCTTGTTTTTCTTGGCTTTTGATTTTTTAATTTTATAGATGCCGTAAACGGTGAAGCAGCAAACCATAACGAAAAGGTAAATTCCTAAATTTGAAATCACGGCATCATACAGAGCCGCTTCAGACGAACCGTCTGGCTCGGTAGCCAAAGCATTCCCGCAAACAGCCGGAAGCACAAAAAAAGTAAGGTATTTAGGCAAGCTTAAAAAATTAATCATAGATAACTCCTTGAAATTAAAAAGTTCTTTATTCCTCGGTGGAACAAGTGCCGATTTGCTATCTTTCGGCACCCTTATCTTTAGGTTTCGGTACATCGGGCAGCGGTTTTCCGCTTTTTTCTAGTTCTGAAAATTTTTTATATAGACGCACAACTTCTTCGGAAGCATCTTCTATCGAAGGGTACTTGGTAGACAATGCCTCTACATGAAGTTTTAAAATCTTCTTTCCTTGTTCACTTAATTGAAAAGGAAGGGAGTTTTGAACAATCTGCCTCCTTGTTGCTTCAAATATCGCCACAACATTCGGAGATAATTTTTGGTAGGCAGCTTGGTTTGAAATAATCTTTTCCAAACTTTGTAAATTAGTGGTTAGTCCTTGAGAATTAAGCCAAAAATCATCAGCTGCAATTTCAAAATTTAAAAATAAGAGCTGTCTATTTCTTGTAGAAAGAGGAAACTTGTTTTTCTCCAAAACCTCTTTAAAGTTATTCGCAAATTTTCGAAATAGAAACTGGTTGACGTAAAGTTGTCTTACGCTGCTTTGATATACTCCGTCCAATCCGAATTCTTCTAACGAGACATTATCAAAATATTTTTTTCCATCGGCCCTTATGTACCCAGAAAGAAGCCTATATAAGGGGATAGACTTAATATTTTCGTTTACAATAGAACTGTAGCGTTCGTTGGTTGGTTGACCGGTTTTTTGCAAAGTGCCTTTAGAGGCCACCTCTTGGGCCGGGGGTTCCCAGACGAACGCTTTTTCATATCTCTGGATGCTTATTCCGTCTATGGAATGGACCATTTTTCGTTCGTGATCTCGTTCTACATAATCACGGACTGTCAGTTCAACTCTAAATAAATCACCTTCAATTATTGCAGGAACCGCGAAAATGTGAATTGCTTGCACTTTCTCGTTTTCATGCAAGAGATCACAGTGAGACTCAATGTGGAGGGAGGAGGAAGCAATCTCTTTTGCATTTTTAAAAATTGCTTTAACAATTGGGGAGTTGAGGTCCTTCCTAAACACGGTTTTTTTTGCGTCACTCCGTGACGCTTGCAGAAGAAAGCCAGTGTCTTGGTTTATTACACCATTTTTTAAATTAGAACTCAGCCTGTCTATTACATCTTTTTTGCTTTCGATGTCACTATCAGGGTTGATGAAGAGAACCTTTACCGTTTCAGTACGGCTTATCCTTTGCGGTCCAAAAAACCAAGGTTTTTCATTTTTATCAAATTCTGAAGGCATTGATACGTTTTTTAAATGGTAACGGGTTATTTTCTGAAGATCATCCTTAAGAAAGGACACGGACTCTTTAAACCAGAAGCTTGGGAGATTTTTTATTTTCCAAATTTTTCATCTCTCTGCCTCTTTCTCCTTTGCGGTTGTCTTCGGCACTTCCGGTAGCGGTTTTCCGACTTGTTCCAGTTCGGTAAATCGTTTGTAGAGTCCCTTGATTTCAGCTTCAGCATCCGAAAGCTTTGAATACTTAGACGACAAAGCCTGAACGTGCTTTGCAAGAATCTCGCGGCCTTTCGGACTTAGTTCATGCTCCTGCGGCATCTTCGAGATTTCTTTGACGTTAGATTTGGCTATCGTCGCGAGATCGAGCGCTGAGAGCTTGCTGGTATCTCTGACGCCGTGCTCGACCAACCAGACGTTGACTGTAGATTTAACGTCGTTAAACCATCGGACGACAGCCGGAGCTCGGGCCTGAGCTTTTGCCGCTTCTTCGACAAGATATCCGCAGACTTCTTCCCGGTAATCAAAGGAACTGCGGGAGATTCTGCTTTCCTGAAGGCGGTTTTTAACGGTCTTCATCAGAGTGTCTTCAGTTTTTAATCCCGTTTCATAGAGATTTACAGCCGTATCAATCAGCTTCCGGGTCTTTGCTCTTAGAGTGGAATCGGCAGCCATGTGAACGCCGACCTCATGCAGCATCACCGCGCAAGCGGTCTCCGGTTTGAGGTTGTCGGCAATGAGAAATGTCCGGTGATTTACTTTGTCGTGGAATCCGAGAATCCGTGTCGGATCTTGGGGCAGCGCAATAGTCGAGAATCCCTGCTTTTTTTCCTGTTCTATCGAAGCAACGGTCAGTGCTTCGTACTCCGTTTGCGCCAAGTAAAAGCGGTTGTTGTTGACGAGATTAACGAGACCTTCTTTCCCGAATGCTTTAATTAAAGCCTCCCGGATCTCAGCTTTGGGCGTCTTCGGACTTTCCTGATTGGCTTTGGAGAAGAGAGCAACGCCCTTATCTGTTTCTTTGGTTTTAATGACCTTGAAAATTCTCTTGAATCCGTTCGTTACTTTCTCAACGTCTTTTCCGTCTAAGTACGGATAAAAACCCTCTTTGCCGAGAGCCTTTTCAGTGTAGGCACCGTTTGTAAGGAAGTCGTTTGTTATGCCGATTTCCTTGCAGCGCAGCTCGACAAAACCCTCAAAGCTGCGGGCGGCTTCCTCAGCTTTGGAATGCCAATAGTCGCTCTTGCGCGTCATACGTTTGTGCATATCGCTGTCTCGGATGGCATTGATGGTTTCGGCCCATGCATCATGCAGCGGGAAGCGGATAACATTGTTTTGGCCGACTTCTTTAACGTTAATGTCTTTTCGGGTGAACTCAAACATCATCTTCTTGTTGGCTGAGTTCGAGCGCTCCTGATAATTCACTTCAATGCTGAAGGAATCGGTATCACCTTGAGCGCATTTAATCGCGGCGTCAAAGTTTTTTGAATCGTTTTTGATTAAATACTCCACTTGAGCCGGAATCCATTTTGCAGAACGGTATACCGATTCGGCACGCTTGAAGATTTCTCTTTTTGCGTCTTCCGTAAGCTGAACGGTGATCGAAGAGTCTACCTGTTGACTCAAGTAGCGCTTTTCCGGGTCTTGAATTTCTTTGTAATTTGTTCTCATCAAATAGTGATCGAGCGCATGAAACCACTCATGCGCAAGGCTTGAGTAGCCTTTGGTTTTGGTGAGATTGATAACGCGATTCGCCACTTCATAATGCGCTGAAGCCGCTCCGTGACCGCGAGAGCCGAAGGCAAGCCCTAAACCACCGTCCAAAGCAACGGCCTTCGGAGGAATGTCCAATATCTTTGAGAGATCCATGAGGGAATCGTAGGCATTGTTAAGCATCCATTGCCGTTCGCGCCCGTTTTTGCCTTGTTTGACCCAGTTCCCGAACTCAACGCCTCTGAATCCGAAGGTCTCTTGGAACATTTCCGGCGTTGCGTCTTTACCTTGACGGTAATCCGGCCCCACTCGATCTCTGATCGGGTTTCCGCTTCTCCAATCCTTTTCGCTTCTCGAAAATTCTTCTCTGAAAGCCCGGTATTTTCCTTCCAGCTCCCCTCTGTGTTCATTAACATACTTCCAGAAAGCGTCATCGGATTCAAAAGCAATCTTGTCAGTAAGCTGAAACTCAATCGAGCCGGATTTGCCGTACACCTCGTAAGTATGAGTCTTACTGATACCGCGTCCGTAGAGCTTTACGGGTAATTCAGGTTTGGGCTTGGATTCCAGAGTTTTTTCGGCTTGGCCCGGTGCTTTAAGCAGTTTTCCGAAAGTTGCATTAAGCTGCTTTTCAATATTTGCCTCAAATTCTTTCTCGCTGTTGCCGACTGCTATCGCATAGTAGGGATAAAGTTTACCGTCGGAGTTTTTTAAACATAAATGTTCGCTGTCCATGCTTCCCGGAAAAGTGCATTGGAAGCGGTAAGAATTGATGTCGGAACCGTCCGAGAGTTCGAGGTTATTCCATCGACACATATTGGCTGCGTCTCCGATGCTGTTTGCACTGATAAAAGGCCAATACTTCGGAGAAATGTGGGAGAAGATTTCATATTTATCCCGTGCTTCATAAAAACGATCAAAGGCTTCGACTTCTGCTTCCGGGGCAAGTTTTCCGGTTACAACCTGACGATGCAGGGCAATAGCGGTCGAAGCAATGTACTTATAACGCCCGTATTTGCTGGAACTTTTCGGGGGGCGCCGTCCGTTCAATGAAGCTCTGACAATCCAAAGACAAGCCGCTGCTTTTGGGTTTTGTTTGTGCAGATCGAAAACGGCCTCTTTAGGCCAGACTCTATCCAGTGATTCTGTAGCCAGTCGTTCTTCAATCTCATCCTGAGATGCAGTGAGAAATTGATAAGGGTCGCCTTTTTTGTGAACCGACCTTCCTTTTCTCGTGTTGTTAAGGTCCTCTCCGAAATCCTCTAGTTTACGGCTGCCGTCTTTATTTAATTGAAATTTCAAAATGTCTGTGTCTTTGAATGCAGTTGATTTAGCCTTGTTCTCAGACTGCTTGAGTTTTTCCGGGGCAGGAGGAGCAAAAAAATCAAATTCGAGTTGTTCGGGCAATAATTGGGCCATGCTATCTCTCCATGTCGTTCTTGTTAGGTTTGTTGAGATTTGAATCAATGGCGCGTTCCTCGGGCTTTAAAACAATTCCTCGGCGCTCTGCGTCCACAAAAACATCGGCGAGTTTTGCCCTGAAGATTTCTCTCATGCGCGGATGCTCTTTAAATTCGGGACGCGAAACGTGGGATTCATAGACTTGTTTAAAGGTTTCGGCATTTTCCGAGGAAAGCTCCGATAGCTTCTCATCGGTTTCTCTTCGCTGCTCTTCTTCCCGGACAGCCTCTTTATTGATAAAAGTGGCCTTAGTCACCGCTGCTTGCATACCGCAGATATGGCATTCACCGAAGTCCGGTGAATCGAGCATTGCCTCCGAACAATCGACATATGACCATTTATCGAGGAAGTCATCAATCTTTTTCAATTCATCCGCAGACAAACCGTCTGCGCATTCCGGCCCGTTGACGATGTAGGGAATGTAGGCCGTGTTGATATAAAAATCGTTGCTGAAGTTGTCAATTTGTTCTTTAAAACTGATTGCCATCTTCTCCTCCTGTTCTTATTGTTTTTCCCGGTCGCGGGCGGGCTGCTTGACCTGAATGATCGTTTGATTTCTGCTCGGCGCGTCCATTGAATATTCATTAAGTCCGACGGTAATACCTTTTTTTTGGGCCGCTACAAAGACACTGAGAAGTTGTTTTTCCAGCGCCTTCTGCAATCTAGGGTGCTTTTGAAGTTCTTCGGTCGCAACATAAGCTTCAAACAGGACGTCGAATACCTTTCTGTTTTCCGGTGTTAAAACTGCTTTGGACTGGTTGCGCTCGGTCTCAATGGCCTTCCATCGCTCTTCGGCTTTTTCCCGGATGCTCCGCTCCAAAACATCCGCCATGCTGAGATCCTTCTCTTTTACCTGAAGTTTGATTTCTTTTTTCGGTTCTTCAAGCAGCCGCAGCGTTTGTTCTATCGGAGCAGTCACGCTTTCTCTCCAGAAAAGCTCGTCCTCTTTAGCGCCCTGAAAAACTTTCTCCTGAGATAATTTCTCTGGAAGTTCTTCCAGAGCGTCTTTAATGTCCTCTTTGTCGTCCGCGTTTAATTGAGAAAGATCGAATACGCCGCTCCATGTTTTTGTTTGTTCGTTCCAGTTTCCGAATGATTTCACCGGCTCTCCGACTTCGTGGAGGTGAAATCTCAAAGAGCCGTAATAACACACCTCATTTCTGCGAAACTCCGGAGCGCAGTAATATTTGTCATCTTCAATTTCTCCGTTTTTCCTATTGAGAAATGCGCCGAACTTTGTTATCAGAGCCGAGTCCAGCTGATCAATTCTGCCCGGTTCCCCTTTTGGATCAAGCACAAAAGACGTAGGCGTTATCTGGGTCAAATAATCCATTTCCTCTTCATCAAGCGGGTTCTCCCATGAAATGTTGTCGTACTCGATATCAACGCCGAAAAGAGGTTTGACCTCCATCCCGGACTTACAGTCTTGGAGGTACTCGGTGCGCCATTGGTTCTGTCTTGCTTCATCTAAATCGTGCTCAAGCGCATCAATCTTTTTGATCGTTTCCTTCTTCACCGCCAGTGCTGTGACGCATTCGGTTTCTTTTTCTCCGCAAAAAGGTTTGCAAATTTGAGTTTCCAGCGGATTCTCAAATCTAAGTACCTCATACTCGGCAAGAAATATTTCCGCAGCCTCGGCATTAAGAGGCCGGATATCGGTGCCGGGGTCGATCAGCTGCTGCATGAGTCGCTTTTCAATAACGAGCGGTTCCGCATATTCGATTTTTTCTTCGTAGTTCATTTTGTTTAACCTTTAACGTTCGAGATCTTGGGATTGCTTCTTTGGGTCGTCCCTGTGGCGCAGATCGAGCCGGATACCTGCTTTTTCGGCTGCTTTGAACTTTTCTTCAAGCCTGTTTTTCAGAGCTTCCGACAGTTGCGGATGCTCCTGAAATTCCCGGCTCTTTGAAAAACTGCCGACAATCTTTTCAATGCTTTCCCGGTGCTCTTTGCTCAGAGGGGCTTCCTTTCTTCGTTCCAGCATCTCTTTTGCGAGCTCGACGGATTTGACTTCAACGGTGAAGCGCAGCGCATCCGTAAAATCTTTGGCGTCTTTGGGGATGAAGAGTTTTTGACTCTCAAAGGAAAACCTGAAGTCTTCGATGTCTTCTTTGACGGTTTTCCTGACGATTTCTGCGGCTTCCTCCATTACTTTTCTGTCAATACCGGATTTAAGCGCCGCGTCTGAGAACGGGAAGGGTTTGCCGCCTTCCATTCCCAGTTGTTCAAATGCGTCTTTTAAGGCTTTAGAGCCGTAAAGATGACGCGGAATATATTCGGCTTCATAACAGCCTTTTTCTTCGTTGAAAGGCTGAGTGCCGGAAATTGAAATCGGAGGCTTTGAAGGGTTGTCCAGAGGCAAAGACATTGAACCGTAAGTAATTTCGAGTTTTTCTTTCAATACCGGATTGCTCCCGGAAAAAAGGTCTAAACCCTTCGTGCCGACCCCTTGTTTTTCGGCAGCTTCAGTAAACAATTCCTGAAGCAGCTGTTTGTCATGGTTGACAAATGACCGTACCCCGTTATCGTCTTCGACGGTATGTCTGACCTCCACATCCGAGATTCTTTTAACCAATTCTCTTACTGGTTCCGGCAGCTTCGCAGCTTCCTTTTCATTTAAGGAAAAACCAACCTTCAGAACACAATCGGGTTTGTCGTCTAAAGACGGAGGTTCAATCTCGTCGGAATTTAATTTCGGATGAAAACGGAGAGAGTCAATCCCGATTTTTTCCTCTAAGGGAAGTTTGTCAAAAACCTTTTGGTCGCAGTTATTGAGAATGACGGTTTCAAGAGAGCTGTCTTTCTCACCAACCTGAAGATTGACGGAATCAGTTTTAAAGCTGTCGAAGAATTTCTTTACTTCCGGCAATGCCTCTGTTGTCCAGAAACTTTCGATTTTTGTCAGCCGACGATAACCGATTTCAAGAAGATTTTCGACGTTTTTCTGTATTGCCCCCAGATCGTACTTCAAAAGTTTTTTCGGTTCTAGCGTTAAGTTCCATGCCTTTTTATCTTTTTCGTAAACGCACGACTTAACGGGATTCTTAATGAAATCAGTTTTTATAAATAAATTACCGTACCGAACACCGCAGAAGTCAGAAAATCCCGGCATGGAGACAGCGCGGGAGCTGATGTCTTCAATAATTCCTGCTTCTTTTTCTTCTTTAAGAAATTGATGGACTCGGCTGAAAAAGGCATATTCATGACCTCCCAGAATTCTGGTTGCTTCAGAAGCGTTCCGGGCTTCAAAGCAATATTCTCGAGGTCGGATTGTATCTATAAAGCGGTTTTCTTCTTCAGAGAGAGAAGGATTGTCCGCAAAATCGGCGCGAACCTCATACAAAGGCCTTACAGGAGTGCCGTCTTTGGATTTTCTTAAGTATTCCTTTTGAATGCTTTCTGCTGTTTCCAGTTCTTGCAGTCGGTAATAGACCTCTTCGGCAAGCACTATCTCTCTCGGCTTAACCATCACTCCAATGCATTCAGTATTTTTACCGGTGACGGCACATTTCGTGAATAAACGCTCTGAAGGATTAACGCCGATAAAGCTGTTTTGACGGATAAACTGATTTAGTTCCACTTCATACGGAAGTTTTTCACCATCTCTTAAAAGAAGTTCCTCTTCAACGAGTTTAGCGACAAGCCGTCTATCAACCATGACCGTTTCCGCCCCTAGCGCTTTTAAGTTAAAGTCCATAGGACACCCCCGGGCAAGAGGTGCTGAGGCTCGTGACGGCTTTTACAGCAGAAAAGAGAAGTTGTTTAGAAAAGGGAAATGACAGGATGGTCTGCGGGACTTCCCGACAGGTATGAAGCCCGGCTGCATTAAAGAAGTTCATAACGCTTTAATCAAAAAATCTTGGCGGGACTTCTTGTGCAGACGTTTACGAACTGATCGTTAAACTTGATCTTGTTAATTATTTCACGTTTTCGAGGGACTTGTTGGAAGAATCGTGTTATGAGATATAATCTCCCACGAGGTTAGAAATGTTGGTACCATCTCGCTCTTCATAAGAATTTTTAGATTCACAAAAGCCCGGGCCCAACCGGGTTTTGCCGTATCTGATCCCTTTCGGGGCCCTCTCAAAAAACACACCAATAGACCCAGTGCAGAGATTTTTGGAAGTTGATAGTGCGGATAAAATATATACAAAGAAGTAAATCTGCAACAAGTGTGCAGATCTGGTTATGAGGTGCTTGAGGGTGCTAAGAAGCCCTGAAGCACGGAGCTTCGGGAAGGGTTCGGTGACGTTACCTCAACTTAGCTAGGCTGAAAGCCGAAATAAAACACCATCAAGGCCCGCACTGTGCGGGTCTTATTTTTGCTGGCCTATTCAAAAATTACAGACAACCCGATTTGATAAAATGCAAAAACCAAACTCGGTAGAGCATGGCGAGAATGGAATTGGGAAGTTGCTGGTAACCTTTCCAGTCTGTGAAGAAACCAAGCAAAACGGCTCTCGGATTGCAGTCCGGAGCCGCCTATAAGGTTGAGATCATGCTCGTAAATAAATCTCACGCCTCTAGTATAGCAAAGCGCATTCTGCGATGGCTACTCAAATTAGTCATTGCGTTGCTTTTGTTGCTGGCTTGCTAGGCACTTAGGTAAAGAGCCCCAAAGCGAAAGCTGCGGGGCTCAAGTGTTTCTATGTTTGAGTTTTTATCGGCTTGTGGGTTTCAACTGATAAACCTTGGAGAAGTCCACGTCTCTGGCAACAAAGATGCCCACACGTTCGCCTTGATTCTTGGTGAGCGTCGGAGGAATGTTGCCTGACTGACGCATGGCTTCCTGAATGATTTGATTCATTCCGTCTTCACTGTTCTGGTAGTAATTAACCCCGCCGTTGTTTTCGGTTTGTTTGGTCATTGCGAAGTCAAAACCGTCTTGAATCAGAGTAAAGAGCAGTGCGTTTCCGAAGCGAGCCCACCAATGGAAGTCAATTTCTCCGGCCATGCCCGAACCTCCAAGAGCATCGGTTGCCGGACTGTCGATATTGACACGCACGCCTTTAGGCGTCTGAATTTGCGTCCATAGAACGAAAATTCGGTTCAATCCGTTTTCAACGGCACCTTTGTATTCTCCGATAGCTTTTGAACCGCGCTCAATCAGGAGCACCCGACCGTTTGCGCTGTAAACGTCACGGGGGATGACGCACGAAGTCATGCCGGGAACGGTCGTATCAAGCTTGGTTTCCAAAACACAGTCTATGAACGTACCTTTAGGAAGAAGCAGATTTCTGTCCGGCATCATGACGGCACTCGTCGGAGGAGTTGAAACGCTTGAGAGCAGTCCGCCTAATTTTCCGCCGGAAGATCGCCCGGAACCGGAGTCGTAGCCCTCTTCACGGAGGGTGGCTGCAAATCCCTTTCCCTCATTTTCCTCCGCTCCCTGCAGAGCTCCACCCTCGGCCATCATGGGGGCCATGTTTCTCTTTTCAGCGAGTGTCGGTTCCGGTTTTTCTTTGGCGCTGTTGACCATCGGACTGTTTGCAGCTTGCTGCGTCTGTATTGCCGGAGGCTCCTGAATCAGCCCGGCCTCTTTTTCCGGTTTCGGCTCAGCCGGTTCCTTTATCACCACGGGTGCGGGGGGCGCCTCCGGCGGCTGAATCTGCGAGAGAGGAGGAAGCGTGAGGGTGCGCCCGGAGAGCATCGGAGTTGCTTGCTCCTGCTGCTTAGGCTGCGCGTTTCTCGCTGAATGCTTCTGATAGAAACCGACAGCAATGCAGATCAGCATAAGCACGACTAACGCCGCCATCAAGGCCAAGTTTCTGTTTTTTGCCGGAGATGATTTTTTTCCGGCAACGCTCGGGATTCCGATTTCAGCCGGATTGGGTTGAGAACCGGAAATCTGCGTTTTGTTTTCATTCATTTAGTTCACCTCTTTGACAAGTTCTCGTTTCAGTCCGGGCACAGACACGCCGGAGTCGTTCGGAGCTCCACCGCCGCTGTAGGTTTCGTTGTAAATGCCGACGACAGCTTGTCCGGCTCTAAGCCTCAGTTCTCGGTAAACACCGTGAACAACGAGCCAGTCGCCTTTGATGTGAGAGTTAAGCAGTGTTTCTTCTTCGTTCTCAGAGACTCTGTAAACCGCCGGGAAGTCTGTGTGCCGATCAAACTTCAGGTACGTGAACCTTCCATTGTCAAACACTTCCAAAGGAGCGATTTCCTTGGAAAGAGGAGAAGAGCCGAAATTTTCGCTGTAAAACTTATTAACTTCGGATCGGTTCTCGGAATCGGTCTTATCGGTGATCTCTTTATCGGACTGATTCAGCAGCGAGTCAACGGTCTTCTTGTTCGCATTTTCCTGAGCTTTGGCTGCCTCTTCCAGCGGATACCGAAAGGTCAGGTTGTAGGTTGCCTTCGCTCTGGACCCCGGATGCACATCAAAGAGGTACGTATGTTTATCCGTCACAATCACAAGATTGGTCGCTCCGTCGAAGTCTTTGGGCTTCAGGAAGAAATTATTGCCTCGGGCCTGAAACTCCCAAGCGGTTGAATACCCGGAACCGAAATCACGAATTTTTTCTCCCGGTGAAAATGTGATGGTTGTAATCAGCCCGTTTGCGGCCCGGATCGGATACACCTGACCGGGTTTGTAGTCCGTGTACATCACTCGTGCGTCATATTGACTTGCCGTCGGACGCTCTAAAGCATTAACTGAGAGCCCGCAGCCGAGGAAAGATGCAGTCAGCAAAAGGCAGCAAAGACTTTTTCTCATGGCGCAGCTCCTTCAATGATCGGATCAACTCGGTAGCTTGTGACCGTAAAACCAAATGGGTTTACAAGCCTCTGAGCCTCGTCCATTGAATAATTCGGGTTGTATTCATATCCGATGGTTGCACGCCAAGAGTTCCTTGCTTCTTCATTGTTGCTGTACGTGTCTACCAGACGTTTGGTAAAGCGGACGGTTGCGATTCCGTTTCCGTTGGGAACGACGGATTCAACATTGCAGATGATCTTCTTTTTGTCTTTAAGAAGGTTCTGAAGGGACTTTTTATTGTCCAGCCCGTACTGATGGTCATAAGGATTGAATACTTCAGGAACGCTCATCAGTCGGACTCGCGCATGGTCGTTTTCCAGCGTGCGGTAGTCATAGCTTTCATGGCTCTGCGTGTAAAGGTTGAGCCAATACTTGTCCATCATCTCATCGACCGGGATGTTTTGCGGATCTCGAATGTCGATCACCCGGGTAGTGCCGTTGCTCTTATCCAGCTCGACGATAAAGGGATAAGCCTCCTTTTTCACTGCGATCACGATACAAATGATGCTCACCAACACCAACAGACACCCCATGATCTTGGCGGCTGTCCAACCGGCTCTTGCCTGTTTTTCCTTCAGCGCCATACGCTCGACGGTCCAATCCAGAGCCTCGCTGTAGGGATAAGACGGTTTGTTCACCGGTTCTTTAGCGGCTGAAGGAGCGGCTTCTGCTTGGGGCGTGGTTTTCTTTTTCTTGAAAAACATATCCTTTTCCTATTCGTTGTCTTGGGTTTCATATCCGAAACTGAAATTCCGTGTAACCCGGTCTTTTCCAAAATTAAGTTTCGCTTCCTCTTTTTTCTGCATTGCTTCCTTTTGCCTTTGCTGTGCAAATTCAGTTACAGGGACGCGAATGCCGGAAGGTGTCGGTGGTTTTGTGGCGCCGCAGCCGGTTAGAACAAAGGCTGTAAAAGCGCCGGTTAAGATTGAATAGAGAAGTTTTTTTGATTGCATGGTTCACTCTTCTTTACTTCTGTTTTTTAAGATTTCATCGGCGATCCGTTCGTTTTCCCGGCTTTGTGCTTCATTCACTTGTTCTGAAGACCCAGAACTCTGAGACGGCTGAGGAATGTTTTGTTCAGGGGTCGGAGTATTGAATTGAGCTCTTTGGTCAAACTGCGAATGATCCGTTGAGAAATCAAACGCCGGATCTGCTGCGCCGGAATTGCCGGACGCTGCTGAAGTGGACGCACCTGAAGCCGCTCCAAAAGAACCGGTGCTTTGCGGGGCCGCACCTTGAGCGGGCACAGAACCGACTGCTGCCGTCGTTCCTGAAGGAGATATCGACGGTGCAACGGAAGACGGTTGTGCTCCGTATGCAGCACCGAGCGCCGCAGCATTGGCTGCCGCCACCTTTTCCTGCTGTGGCGTCTGGTTCATGTTTGCCGGGCCGGTAAATGCAGGGGCAGGAGCGCTTGAAGAACCGGATTGCGAGCCCGAGCTGTTTCCTCCTGTCGGACCGGAAGAACCGTCGGAACCAGCGTTTGTCGGAGTTCTTAATTTGTCCGGGTCGGTGAAGAACTGTCTGACTGCACCTGCCGCGTAACCGGCAGTCGCTGCTGCAAATGAACCGGGATTAGTAAGGCCGCCGCTTCCAAGGAGGTGCTGGGCTTGAGACTTCAGAGCATCTCGATTTTCTTTAGCGTAATCGGTATCCTGAGCATTAGTGCGTCCGTACATACCGCCCGCGTAACCCAGCATAGCACCGCCCGTGACGGCAGCCATCGTTCTGCCGAAACTTTGCAGCATACCTGCCACCGAGGCAGCCTGAAGCGCAACACCTCCGGTAAGACCGGCGGCGAAAGAGGGAATGGATTTCACAACGGTCGCAATGGCGAGAACGACAACGGCAAAAACGCCAAGGTTCACAAGCAGGACACCGTAATCTTTTCCACCCTCAGCTGCCGAAGCAAAATCTGAAACTTGTTGAACACGTTCTAGAAATATCCCGTTAATTAACATGAGGGTCCCAGCCACCGCAACCAGAGTAAATGCCCAGCAAACCACGGCTCTGAGCCAACCGTCAAACCACGTCCTCGTTACGGTGAACATCAATGTGCAGATAAACAGCGGCCCGAAGGCTAATCCCATAACAAGGAAGATTTCGTAAAGCAGCAAGTAGCCGACTGCAAGGAACATGAAATAAATGGATACCACCAGCATAAGCACCATGAGCAAAATGATGAAAAGGCTCGTAGCAATGCTTTCTCCGATGGACCAAACACTCCAAGAGCTGTTCGACCAAATGTTGTAAATGGCCTGAAATCCGCTCATAAAAGTTTCCCACGTTTGATCTGCTGCACCCCATGCATTACTGATGCCACCTCCGGTCGTTGCGTGGGATATTGCATTCAACAGCAGGTTTTCGATGCCATAGACCGCCGGGATAACATAAGTTACGAAATTTGCGGCATTCAGTCCGAAAAAAGCGACCAATACAATCTTTACGCATTGTGTGATCAAGTCGGGTATCGCGCCTTCCGCCCGGCCTGTCGTGATCTGATAGGCCCGGGCAAAAAAGTAGATCATGATGCCGGTGTAAATAATCGGACTGATGCTCGAGATGATCTCGCCTGAAACGGAATTGGCAAAACCAGCCATTGTTCCTCTGACTTGATTCCCGAAGGCTTCAAAAGTACCCGCCATAGGATTCTCCTTTTAGTTTTTCGGCGGACGAATGGCCCGTTGAATATCCGCTTGCGTCATTCTTGGAAACATCTTTTGATGCGCTTCTCTTTCGGCCTGTTGACGCACCAGCTCGTTTTGCTTATCCATCTGAGCCTGTTGGAACTGTGCAGCCAATTGAGACGATTGCAGCGCAACCTGTTCAGCCTGAATGCGGGCGGAAAGATCGGCAATGGATTTGGCATCCGTTGCAGTGTTGATCCGACTCATCAGTGATTCGATGTTTTGAAGGCGCTGGTTGGCGGTATTGGCTGCTTCTTCCAGTACGGCCTGTTGCTCCGCTTCAAATTCGCGAGCCTTCAGACAGTTTTGCTTGACTTCCCCGTCAAGATTGCTGCACGCGTCTCCGAGCTTAAGCCGGTTAAAAATATCTCGGCCCAAACTGCTGAGTGACGAGGTGCCGTTCATTATTCCGTTGAGACGACTGCGGGCGGAGGTTGGTATCAGACTTCTCAGGTTCAGGTTGTAATCCACCAGTCCCAATCCGCGAGTTCCGGTGAAGTTTTGCAGCGTGTTGACTGCCGTGTTGTACTGCTGGACCATGTTCGAGTACATCTGCTGCATCTGCGTAAGCTGCTGCACCATCTGAGCAATGGCAGCCGCATCAACAGTTGGAATGCCGGACGCCAAAGCGGAAGTGCCGGAATACATACCGGCGGACAGAGCGATTGCTAAAACGATTTTTTTATATTTCATAATCATCTACCATTGGATTTTTGAAATTGAAGAAGGAGATCCCATGTACTCCGTGAGAGCTGGCAACGGCCGCATTTATCCTCTGGAAAGGGAAACGATTGTTGATCTTTTGACGAACACCCTTAAAAAAGACTGTTACGTTAAAAAAGAGAATCGAACGGTATACAGATTGTGGTGCCCTAGCTGTGGGTTGCCAGTCAGAATCAGCAATGTTTTCTCTGATAAGCGACCATATGCAAGTCATTGGGATGACGGTTCTGAAGACAGCAAAGATTTTGACAATCGGTTCAAGAAGTGCCCATTGGCAAAACCGACTAAATTTGATATTCGCGCTAGAGTTTCCAGCCAAACCCAGGAAATCAAAGAAATCTATGAGATTATTTATCGTTATTTCGACCGAATGGTGTCCGCTCTTTCGAGAACAGCCGGAATATATATAAGCATTCCTTTTGCTCAACAACTTTTGGAAGATGCTTTGAAGAACAAGCAGCTTTACTATTTTTACCAAACAAAAGAAACATTGCCTTGGACTTTTGCCCTTGGTACGACCCGATACTATTTGGCTGGCAGAAGAGTTAGAAAAGATGATGCAGGGAAAAAGTTTTTTGAAAAAATCAAAAAAATTTTTCCTGAAGCACAAATTAATACTGCCGAGAGAAGAAAACTTGAATTGGGACGTCGGGATATCCAATTCTGTTTTAACGCTCACTGGACTCAGAAAGTTGCGAATGGCATTGAGGAATATATTGGAATGGATATTTTCGATTCTCAAAACCATTCTCTCGGAGTCATTCCAATTTTGGTAGATCGAGCATTGTTTTCTAACTACCTGCATAAAGCTGACTGGATCGATAATGTTTCCCTGAAAAAAATTGCTGAAACTCATCTTTCTCCTCCCTCTGGGAAAGAAGCTCCCGACTGATAAAGAGCACCCAATAGGTCTTCGACCGTAAACCAGAATTTTTCGGCAGGGTGTTCTTCGGGATTAATTTGATTGGCAAAATAAAATCCCATCGGAATATCCGAGTCCGAGATCGGGATGATGTCGCTAATGCTTAGATCATCGGTTACGACTACAGACATCTTCGTTGGACATAATTTGTTTAATTCCAAATACAACTTCTCGTCGTCTGAAATGAATCCGGCGACCACTGCTCTTTCCAAGATGATCAACACTTGTTTTGCAACGGCATCAAGCTCTGCCTTTGAAAGATTCCTTAATCTGCTGGAAATGTGGGAGCCTATGCTTTTTTTCATGCCTCCTCCTTTTCGCTAGTCGGAAGAGGTTTGTCCCCGAAGAAATAAGGAATCCAAACTTCAGGGTCGTCTCCCACGAGAGAAAATAGTTTTTCTCCGAACTTGGTGGTTCCGGCAGTCCCGGAAAAAATCTTCAGAGCACGTTTGAAATTTCCGAGATCAAGCCGAATCATCACGGACACAGGCCCCTGCTTAATCAGCATCAGACGGCTTTGTGTATCGAGGCTCTTGATGATCGAAAACTCATCCTTCGTACACTTGAACCCTTCCGTGTAATCCTTTTCATTCGCGTAGGGATTGGGCAGGTAAATTTTTGTAGCCGTGTTGTCCACAAACGCGGAACCTCTTTCGCTTTTCAGAACATCCTCAGGTGACTGAGAGGCAAACACAAAGATACCGTTCTGCTTACGAATCGTTTTGAGTTTGTCGAATGCAAACTGAGCAGTAGCAGGGTCGGAGAGATACTTCCAGAACTCGTCCATCACAATGATGGTTCGTCTCTTGTCCTTCATTACCTGAGTTTCAATCAGATAAAGGAGAATTTCCGTAATCGGGCCGCGGACGTCCTCATTTTCCAAAAAGTCCGTGCCGTCAATTCCGAAGTTGGGAAATTCATTGAGATCGAGCGTGTTGATTTCATTGTCAAAGGCCCATGCGAGAGGCCCCGTCTCAATCCACTTAGAAAGGCGCATGGTAAGCGAGTTCTGCGCGTCTTCCACACGGTCGCCCGTCTGAAGGCTTTGCGGCAGCACAGCAAGTCTTCGGTACTTAGCGGGCATGGACATGACCGTCTCAACTGCTGTTGCGATACGCTGCTCATCCAACGGAGTGATCTGAAGCCCGTCGCGTCCGATCAGCCGTTTCGTCCATCCGATTAAAAACTGGATGTTTTCAGCCGTTGGCTCCAACTGGAAGGGATTGATGCCTGACGGTTTTCCGTTTTCAATTGCCAAATATCCGCCGCCCATCGCTTTAATGGCAAGCTCGGCACCTTTGTCTTTATCAAATAAGATGACCGAGAGCTGATGGTCTTTATCGCGGTACTTTTGCGCCGAGCACAAAAGGAAATTCAGCAATACCGTCTTGCCCGCGCCGGAGGCTCCGAGGATTGCCGTGTTTCCCAGCGGCACGTCTCCCAAAGAATCCTTTTCGGGATCGGTGTAATGAAAATTAAAGTAATACGGCTGATCGCTCGGCATTTTCATTAACGCGACCGCTTCGCCCCAAGGGTTCCGGTCGCGTTTTCCACACGGGAAATTATGAAAACTGGCGAGATGAGCAAAATTCATACTTGAGATTTTTGCGACTCGAGGGCGGTCCTTTCTTCCGGGAAGCTGATGCAGATAAGACGTAACCAGCGCGAGAGTGGACTTGATCGGTAAAAATCCCGCATCCTGCAATTTCTTTACCGAGTCATTCGCATTGGCAACAACCGTATCTTCACTGCCGAACACAAGCAGTGAGTAACTGTAGTCTCCGATCACGATTTGCCCGTTTGCAACCATATCCCGGGCTACAGTCAAATAGTGCATCTGCGAAACCGCATCGTCTTCTGCCGACCTTAATTGATTCTGCTGCAATTTCAGAGCCTTAAGTCCCTTGTTTTTGGATAGAGCCGTAAAAGTCTGAGTTTCAATAAAGGGATAAGAACTCTGATCAAAATTGGTGTTGTAGAGCAGCCCGTCGAGCAACCGGGAATAGGTTGCCATCGGATAATCTTTAAGCTCTATGGACTGTACATAAGATTTCCCCAATGCCGTTTGAAATTCAAGGGTATCAGCACCCCCGAAAACCTGAACGTTCCCGAGCGCTTCGTTAAGCGGCATGAACGGAACACGGACTTTCTGCCATTGTCCGGTGAGCAGGAAGTTGTAAAAAGATAACTGGTGAGAAAAGACGACTCCGTTCTCGTCTTCGTACTCTCCGAGAACCGCTGGCTCGTAGTCTCGCAATGAACTCACCAGCTGGTCGAAGACCTTGCCGAAAACATCCAACCGCTCATTGAGTTCTTCACGAATTTCTGATTCTTTGTATTTGTCTCTTTTAAGCAGGGTGGCTTTATGGCTTACCAGAGAAACATATAGTTCGGTCGCCATCAGATTGTTTTCCGAGATTTCACGGTTGTAGGCGCGAACAAAGTCTCTGACAAAACGGCTGCTCGAATTCTCGTCCGGCACAGAAAGTTCGTCGTGAACAACGCGCCGAATTCTGTGCACTTTGAGAGACATTTCGTCCGTGGAGGACGCGCTTGCCATCACTTTTAAGAAGTTGTTCTGGCGCTCCGCGTCTCTTTGGAGCGCTTCGTTGGAAACCGCCTCAAAAACCTTTCCGGAAATCTTTACAGTCGCAACCAAATCTCCTTCACGACAGATCACAACGCCGGGCGCAATGACTGCTGAGTAGGGAATAAATTCCGAGAGGCTTTTTTCAGAGTTTTCAAGTGCTTTACGTTGGGCAAACATGGTTTACTCCTTGCTCTTTTCAAGGATGAAAAGCTCTTTTTTTTCTTGTTTTGGGCTCAGACTTGTGACGTTTCCCCAGTACCGTCGGTTAAAAGAGCGAACGAGATTGATTCGCGCATAAGAAATCAGCTGCGAGAAAATCTGCTCATCTTTGTCGGCGACGGTCTTCAAATAAAAATGCGTGATAGGCGTAATCAAAATCAAAGGAATCCAAATCCAGATTGCCAAAAGCGAAATGACGCCGATATTGAGCACAAATACCTGGAGGGGAACGCCCCCGATGCAAGCGGGGCGCGTCGCACCTTTAAACAAAGGGCTCGATGTTTCCATTTAGCCCACCAGCAATTCAGCCAGCCAAGGAGCTGCGGCAATTAAACAAGCGCCTAGGAAGGGGCCGCCAACCGTCTGAATATTGGCATGGGTATACAACATTCTGTAGCCTGCCCAAATAATTGCTCCTGTGACGATTAAAAGAGATGCGCCTTGGAATACACTCAAAATTGTTTGGAGCGTATTGTTCAGACTCTGAGTTCCGGCAGCAGCCAGTGCCGGATCACTCAGAATCAACGCGGCCAGCGCAGCGGGGAATAAGAAGTTGTTTTTTTTCATAGTTAAACTCCTAAAGTTAATCGGATTAAAAAATCAATCCGGTTGATGGTTTGTCGCCTTTAGCGACAAGGGTTGAAGATTCTTTTTGTTGCGTTTCAGCCTCCCGGATGGACGGAACGACAGGAGCTGTTAAGGTTGAAATGCCGGCATTGGCGCGCACCTTATCCACGTAGCCGTGGCGGTAGCCGGTCTGAAAATTTCCTGAGTAGTAGCAGCTCAAGGCATCGTGAAGCGAATTGCTGCCGCTGCGGTTCTGTGCTCTTTGGTAGCAGTCGGAAAGGATTTTTGATGCTGCCTTTAAATTGGTACAGGCATCCAGTGCCCCGGAGGCATTGATACCGAGCTTGGAAAAATTCTTTTTATTGATTTGTGCCAACCCGACCGAATAGTTTTTTCCTTCGAGTTCCAGCTGTGCAATGATTGCCATTGCCTCATGGAATGCTTTCGGCTGCCGGGAGCCTCCGCCGACAATACCAATGGCATACGGATTAAAACTAGATTCGGTTCTGACCAATGCGCGCAGCGTGTCTTCAGATACCTCCGGTGCGCAGCGTTTGGCCAACTCTCCGAAATCATCGGCTTGAGATGAGAGGGAAAGAGTTACAAGGATGAAACCGATAATTATCCTTACACGCAGGCCACTTTGATTAAAATTTGGCTCCAAAGAGGATGAATTTCTATGAGTAAGGAGAAGCTTAGTTACAAAGGTTATGAAGGTTCCGTGGAAGTCGGTCCGGACGGCCGATTTACGGGGAAAGTCCTTGGTATCCGTTGCGGGTTGATTTATGAAGGTATCACCCTTTTGGAGCTTCGAGAAGTTTTTCAAAGCGTCATCGACGCATATCTTGATTACTGTTCGAGCGAAAGTATTAGACCTGAAAAACCTTCTTTCTTCCCGGTTCTGAGTACAAAACTTTGCAAACCTTTTGATCCGGTTGATTATCTTGAAAGCAAAGAGGACTGCGCTTTGTACCTTCATTTTTGCGCAGAGGAAGACCCCGGAGATGGCGCTTTGAGAAAAGCGGCAGCACTTGATATTGAAAAAGCCAGAGGTAGAAAAAAGGCAAATCAGAAGACCTACAAAGAAATCTTGAAAAGAGATTTCGGCGGATTGGATGAAAAATCCTGAATTCCGCAAAGGATATGATGCGGTCAAAGCAGAGCTTAATCTTTTATCAGTGCTACAATGTAGGCATTCTTTAAAAGGAGCTTTTATGAGCACCGCCGACTCTTTTATCCGGGTTCGACTCGACAAAGAATTGAAATCTGAAGCAAGTGAGATTCTTTCGGCTATGGGTCTTTCCATATCCGACTTGGTACGGATGACCTTGATCAAATTGGTCAATGAGAGAGACATTCCCTTTAGTACATACGTCCCAAACAAAGAAACCATCGAAGCGATGAATGAGCTGGAGGAAGGAAAAGGAAAGAAGTTTTCCAATTTCCAAGAATTGCTCTCGGCAGTCGATAAAGAATGTTGAGCATCGATGCTTCGAGTCTTTTTTTGAAAGACGTTAAAAAAATGGAAGCACAAGGAAAGAGGATGGAACTTCTTTCTGAAGCAATTGACATGCTTCTTAAAGAAGTTAAGATTCCGGTTCAATTCAGAGACCATAGTTTGAGCGGCAATTGGAAGGGATATCGCGAACTTCATATCCGCCCCGATTGGCTTCTCATTTATAAAGTTGAATACCCTTTGCTCAGGTTGGCAAGAACCGGAAGTCATTCGGAACTGCTTTCCAAGGTTAAAAGGTAATTTTTTTCTATTGCTCATTTTTTTCTCTTCGGTTGAGATTCATTGGTCAGCGCCCACTTGGAGCGCTCACCGATGAATCCTTCATTCATCGGGGTTGTGCG
>ULQX01010035.1_pt1 | contig 29991 bp, 29 predicted proteins | sample 1954941 | NCBI WGS metagenome assembly ULQX01 (sample SAMEA4835667, study PRJEB28245) | human gut metagenome | biome: gut microbiome; material: fecal sample | place: Denmark | collected 2008
TTCAGCAGCTCCGGCATTGTCAGAAGCCGTGCTGTCTGTTCCGGCAGCCCCGGCAGCATCCGATCCCGAATCATAGCTTACATCTTTTCTGCCTCCGCACGCAGTCATGGCAAGTGCCATGCAGAGCGCCGCCGATATGATACAGACTTTTTTACGCATAACCATTCCCTCCTGTACTACTCTGTTTTTGGAAGTGCATCAAGATCCACATAATTTGGATATAATGAAGGATCATATTTTGTCGTTCCCGAAGCTATCAGTTCACCATAATAGTGCTTTACATGCTCGCCATAGTCCTGGCTCGGCAGATCTCGGATATCTGATGGGACTGAAAGGCCGAGCGTGCACTCCATTGTCTCACCGGCATCCAGCTTGATAGTAAAGTATCTTTTTCTGTCATCACCTTCCGTATAGACCGGCTTGTCGAAGTAGCGGAGAGCCTCATAATAGCCCTGTTCATCCGTATCCTCTGATTTATATATGACATCCATTGGGAACAGGGTCTCTATCGGAGATGTGGAGCTAACGTTGGTGATCCTGCACTTTACAAAATACACCCTGTTTGTTACCTCTATGTTCACAGTATGTTTTTCTATGACATCTGCATACTTATCCCTGACCGCAACTTTTTCATCTGCACTATATTCGCTGATATCAGCTTGCCTAACTTTTTTTACTTCCGGGGCTTCCGCATATATGGCATCCCAATCTATCGTTTCATTTGTATAGCCTGCAACAGGCAGCTCCTGATTGATGAAATACTGGGCAGGATATCTGGTCTCATTGGCCAGTTCTTCTCCCTCCAATATATCTACCGACAGCATCTCTATCTGTGCACACCCCTTCATAAGGATGTTGTCTCCACAGACCTCCCTCTTGTCCTCTGTACCATCTTCTGTAATGTTTTTTTTCTCGGATGCCTCTGCTTTTTTTGCATCTGTCTCAGAAGCAATCCTGTTTACCCTGTCCGAAGTGCTCTCTTTGTTTTTCTGGAAGCTGTATGCAACAATACCGGTAACCGCCAATATAAGTATGATAAGAACCACCATCAATATATCTTTTTTTCTTTTCATCTCTTACTCCTTTAACTTAAAATGTCGACAGTAGAAAAGCTGTTTTTTATTTTGTCCTTACTTTATATGACGAATCATCATCCCCGGATGTGACACCGGGGATGATGAAATATGCACAGTCCCACCTACAGAAGTAGACAGAACTGTTATATACATCAATATCTATCAATCAAAGATAACATAGTTCTGGCTTGAGTCAGGACTCCATACACCTCTTGTGTATTCAGCCGCATATGCAGATCTTCTCATCTTGACTCTTGCGTATATCTTATTTTCCTCTCTGACCCTATTGGTGAAGCTGGCCTTTACCCCCTGCTTGATCATATGTGCATTGGACTTATTTTCTGCATTATATCCATCCAGAGTATCAGTTCCCTGAACTCTGTAATACAGGTTAGGACCGCTTGTAGGATGTATATACACCTTTGTATAATCTGTCTTCAGCCTGCTCTCTGTATATCCGACAGAACTTATACTTTTAAAACTGTAGTCTGTATCCAAATAATTCGGGTAAGTTCCCGGATCTTTTGCAAACGCAGTACCGGCTGCCCCTGCAGCTCCTGTCAGAGCCATAGCTCCCGCCATAGTAAACATAACTACCTTCTTCTTTAAATCTTTACCTATTTTCTTCATTGCAAATTCCCCCTTTCTCATTCGTTTTTGTGTTTTCATCCTACCATGAGAAGACATTCTGCAACCAAATTTATCTGCGAACGGTCAAAAATAGGGGGTGAATGAAACAAACTGCCCGTTCACCCCTCATTTTTGACCGTTCACAGATTATTTCCGTCTAACGACAAAGAAAGATTGTATAATGAAGTAATTAATTTTTAGGGGGATTTACATGATCTTATCCGAAAAAGCAAGCAAAAAAATCGTATCCATAATGGTTACGAATAACAAAATTGATAATAACCTTGCAGAAGCTTATGAATATTGCATTGATTTCGCTTTAGACCTGATATTTTTCAATCTCAGTCTGCTCATTGCCGGTTTTATCACTCACAACTTTATTCTGTCAGTCATATACGTATTCATGCTTGTACCGGTCAAAATGCTTGCGGGTGGCGCCCATGCAAGTTCACCCATAAGCTGCTTTATTCTTTCATGGTCGATATACACCACCTGTATCCTGTTGTGCCATGTCATTCCCGATGTCAGAATACTGAACATAATAATCTACAGCCTTGCTGGTATTGGTATATGTATGCTTGCACCGGTTGAGCACAAAAACAAACATTATTCAGGCGCCGACAGAATCAGAAGCAAACATTGCTGCACACTTTTGCTTGTAATTTTTTTTATATTGCTCATTATTATGGTATCATTTCATCTGTACAGGTATTGCAACATGATCATGCTGTGCAGCATCATTATATTTGCAAATCAGATTATTGGACATTTGCAATTGCACTTTCATAAGGAGGGACCGCTATGAAACTGAATATAGCCATCTGCGATGACAACATTGATTTTATGAATAAACTTGAAAAAATGCTTGTTACATACTCGATGAAAAGTGAAATTGATATTCACGCAGACAAGTATCCAAGCGGTCACAACCTATTGGAGGCATACGGTCAGGAAAATGCTTTAAGATATCAGGTTATCATGCTTGACATAGAGATGCCCGGAGAAAATGGCATCTCCATAGCAAGAGAGATCAAACGGGGTTATGACTTTAGTGTATTGATCGTATTTATAAGCAACTATCCTGAATACATGATGGATTCTTTCTCGGTCCATCCTTATCACTTTTTGCAAAAGCCTTTGACAATTGAGACTCTTGACGCTCTGATGAACGATATAGAAACCTATTATAGGAAAACCCAGACCTTGATCTCTATCATCAGCGATGACTCCATTGAGCATACTATAAATATCAATGAAATCGTCTACATAGAGTGCATAGATTCTGCCAGCCGTACACTGGCATTTCATATGACCGATGCCCAGATACACACAACCGGAACACTATCTTATTGGGAAAAAACCATAAATGACAAAGCATTCATACCATGTTCCAGGAGTGTCATCGTAAATTTGCAGTTTATACATTTTATCCAGGATAACTCCATTGTACTGAAAACCGGGGATATCATAGGTGTCAGCAAAAGAAACAAAAAAACACTTGTAGACAATTTTATGAATAAGATAGTGTCCTTACACGACAATTGATTGAGAGGCGGTCATTATGAATTACATAATCAGTGCAATAACTTATATTTTCGATATATTTATCATATCCTCATATCTGAAAAGCATGCTGAAAAACTTCAAGAAAAAATATTCCGTATGGTACGTTATATCGCTCGCTTCCGTTGAAATACTACTATATGTCAACGAGCGGCTATCTACCCACTACAGCTTTATTCCGACAACTATCACCACCCTGGCTATAAGTATGCTGACCACATTTGGTTTGAGTTTCTTCTTTGCAAATACAATAAAAGCCAGAATCCTGACTGCTTTATCCTTTCAGGTTCTGGTTTCTCTTGGTGAGACATTTTTTACCTTTATTATCACGAACTTCAATCCCTCCATACTTCAGATCACTGACCGGATTCTGCTGTACAGTATCATGAACCTCGGATCTAAAGTCATGCTTTTTCTTCTATGCATGGTAACTTCTCTTTTTTTCAGGAATGTAAAATATGAACATCCAGTGGAATACAGCATACTGCTGTTCACGACACCGGTGATAACCGTGACTATTTTTTCATTTACGCCACTGCAGTTCCTGTCTGAAAGCAACAATCTGCTGTTTTATGAGATTTTGTTTGTATGCCTTACTTTGCTGAATATCGTCAATTATGTTCTTATTCAGAAAACATTTGCCGCAACAATCATAAAGTATACAAATATGAATATACAAAGGCAGTTGGATTTTCAAAAGAAAAAGTATGAACAGCTTGGGGAGTCATACAGACAGACAAGACGAATTATACACGATGTAAAAAATCATTACTTCTACATACAGGAGCAGATAAACAACCATCACTACGACCAGCTTCTGGACTACACTTCCGCCGCTATCCATGATATGGAGGATCACTATGCCAAGTATAACACCGGCAACCTTGTTATTGATTCTTTCCTGACAAGCTATGACAATCTGGCAGTAAAAAATAATATATCTTTTTACACCAGGTTAAATCTTGACTTTAACCGTATCCCGGTTGGCGACTATGACCTGTGCACCATACTTGGCAATATCCTTGATAATTGTATAACCGCCTGCAGGATTTGCAACAATGGTGACAAATATATCAGCATCTCTATTGAAACAACTGATGATGACCGTTTTGTCATCCATTGTGAAAACCGTGCACCTGAAGAAGAAACTACCAGATCACGCCGTTCTATAAACCACGGCTTCGGCATGAACAACATCCAGCAGGCAGTGGAAAAATACCATGGATATTATGTATTTAAGCACTCTGGAGACATATTCTATACAGATATCATGGTGCCGATCATAGATGAGTCTAAGAGACTGTATAACGGACACACTCTAAAAAAATCTAATAATATTGTGTCATAATTATCATAAAAAATCAGGCGTGGATCACACATAGTGTATACCCACGCCTGTTGAATTTCACCGTCTATACTTTCTTTTGTCTGGCTGCAAGCTTTTTCTATCCCCTTAAATCAGTCCTGCTGCGGCCTTTTTTTCGATCATATATAAACCACTAGTTACCATACACAATTATATGGATTACTTTCCAAGTGGCTTGCCTGTGAGCTTCTCATAGCCCTCAAGATAGATGTCGATGGTCTTCTGAGCGACATCCTCTGGAAGCTTCCATCCCTTGTCCGGGTTAGCCTTCAGCCAATCACGTGCGAACTGCTTGTCAAATGATGGCTGACCATGTCCTGGCTCATATACATCTGCCGGCCAGAATCTTGAGCTGTCCGGTGTGAGCATCTCATCACCGAGAACGATATTGCCGTTCTCATCAAGGCCAAACTCAAACTTTGTATCTGCAATAATGATTCCTCTTGTAAGTGCATACTCTGCACACTTCTTGTAGAGTGTGATCGTGTACTCCTTGAGCTTTGAAGCGTACTCCTCGCCCTTTCCTGGGAAGTACTTCTCAAGGTGAGCAATACTCTGCTCATATGATATATTCTCATCGTGATCGCCAATCTCGGCCTTTGTTGATGGTGTGTAGATAGGCTCAGGAAGCTTATCAGACTCCTTAAGTCCCTCCGGAAGCTTGATTCCACATACTGTGCCGTTCTCCTTGTAGCTTGCCCATCCGCTGCCTGTGATATATCCACGCACGATACACTCGATTGGAAGCATCTCGAGTTTTCTGCACATCATGCTGTTGCCATCGAACTTCTCCTGCTGGAAGAACTCTGGCATATCTTTTACATCAACTGAGATCATGTGGTTAGGAAGGATGTCCTGTGTCATGTCAAACCAGAACTTTGACATCTGTGTCAGAACTGTTCCCTTCTTGGAAATTACATTGTCAAGAATGACATCGAAGCAGCTTATACGATCTGTAGCTACCATGATCAGGCTGTCTCCATTGTCATAAATCTCACGTACCTTACCTTCTTTGATTGGCTTTAATTCCTGCATTTTTTTATCTCCTTGATATTTGTATTGTGTCATCAGGCACATACCCGACAACCCACGCACATAGATGTGCGGTTTTTGAAAATACCTGTTAGAAATTGTATTCATATAAGTGTGTATCACTTTTTATGGCTGCTTGTCAAGGCTTTGACCGTCCTCAAAATTTTTTTCTCAAAATTTGTCAAGGTTTATGCGCTCCCCAGGATTTTTATTGTGTAAAAGCACATTTTTCATCTTTACAACGTCATTTGTGATGGCTATAATAACAGAGCACAATATCTAGTGGGTGTCTCACATTATCTCCACCAAATATATTGTGTTTACATTATTTGTCGCAAGCGTAAGCTTGACGACCTACGCACGCATCAGCGTGCTACCTATTTTATTTGTCACAGGCGTAAGCCTGATGACCTACGCACGCATCAGCGTGCTACCTATTTTATTTGTCACAGGCGTAAGCTTATTTTCTTTATAAATAATTCCATGCGGCATGAGCAGCCGCATCTACTATATGACGTCAAACCAGACCTGAAAGGCCTGATTTCAGTTAATTTGAATGATTGGAATATTAGGATTAAATTTAGCATTGAATTGGAAGAAGGAGGCTATTGTTGTGTCAGAGGAAGCTAAAACACACGTACATGTAATCAAAAGAAATGGAGAAGAGGTGACATTTGACCTGTCAAAGATAGAGAATGCCATCAGAGCTGCCAACAATGAGGTTGACAAACTCCACCAGCTTAACGAATACCAGGTTCACGCCATAGCGGATAATCTGGAGAAACAGATAGAGTCGATGTCCCACGCAGTCCACGTGGAAGACATTCAGGATATGGTCGAGACAGGCATCATGGAGATGCGAGGCTACGAGGTTGCACAGAAGTATGTGCGTTACCGTTACAAGAGAGAGCTCGCACGTAAATCCAACACCACGGACAACGGAATCCTTGCGCTCATAGACCATATGAACGAGGAGGTCAATCAGGAAAACTCCAACAAGAATCCAGTGATCAACTCAACCCAGCGTGACTACATGGCTGGCGAGGTGTCCAAGGATCTCACAAAAAGAATGCTTCTGCCTGAAGATATTGTGGAAGCTCATGAGGCGGGAATCATACATTTCCATGATTCAGACTACTATGCTCAGAAGGAGCACAACTGTGACCTCATCAACCTTGAGGATATGCTACAGAACGGAACCGTGATCAGTGAGACCATGATTGAGAAGCCACACAGCTTCTTCACAGCATGCAACGTAACAACTCAGATCGTGGCACAGGTTGCCAGCAACCAGTACGGCGGACAGACATTTACCCTGTCCCATCTGGCACCATTTGTGGATGTGAGCAGGAAAAAGCTCCGTGCACAGGTCATCGAAGAACGCAAGGAGTGCGGAGAATCACTCGACAACGCAATCATCGACAAGATCACAGAGAAGAGACTGTTAAACGAGGTCAGAAGCGGAATACAGACTATACAGTATCAGCTCATCACGCTGATGACATGTAACGGTCAGGCACCATTTGTCACCATGTTCATGTATCTGGATGAGGTCCCTGAGGGACAGACAAGGGATGACCTGGCACTCATCATAGAGGAGGTCCTGAATCAGAGGATCAAAGGAGTCAAGAACGAGAAGGGAATCTGGATCACACCGGCATTTCCTAAGCTTATATATGTTCTGGACGAGGACAACATCACCACAGATTCCAAATACTGGTATCTGACCGAGCTTGCCGCCAAATGCACCGCAAAGCGCATGGTTCCTGACTACATCTCCGCCAAAGTCATGAGAGAGATGAAAGACGGCGACGTGTATCCATGCATGGGTTGCAGATCATTTCCTACAAAGGAGGACGGCATCAGGAATCCTGATGGATCCCGCAAATATTACGGACGTTTTAACCAGGGTGTCGTGACCATCAATCTTGTTGATGTGGCATGTTCATCATACGGCGACATGGACAAATTCTGGAAGATCCTGGATGAGCGTCTTGAGCTTTGTCACAAGGCACTCAGATGCAGACATGAAAGACTGCTCGGAACCATATCAGATGTTGCTCCTATACTGTGGCAGCACGGTGCGCTGGCAAGGCTTAAAAAAGGCGAGAAGATTGACAAGCTGCTCTTCGGCGGCTATTCAACCATTTCCCTTGGCTATGCAGGTCTCTGCGAGATGTGCGTCCGCATGATCGGCAAGACTCATACATCCGAGGAGGGCAAGAAATTTGCCCTTGCAGTTATGCAGAAACTCAACGACAAATGTGCTGAGTGGAAGGCAGCTGAGAATATCAGCTACTCTGTATATGGAACTCCAATGGAGTCAACCACATACAAGTTTGCAAAGAACCTGCAGAAGCGTTTCGGAATCATCCCGGGTGTAACCGACAAGAACTACATAACCAACAGCTACCACGTACATGTAACTGAGCATATAGACGCTTTTAGCAAGCTGAAGTTTGAGTCAGAATTCCAGAAGCTGTCACCTGGAGGCGCCATCAGCTACGTCGAAGTTCCAAACCTCCAGAACAACATAGACGCAGTCCTTGAGGTCATGAAGTTCATATACGACAATATTCTCTATGCAGAGCTGAACACCAAGAGCGACTATTGTGAGAAATGTGGCTATGACGGCGAGATCAAGATAGTGACAGACGACTACGGCAAGCTGGTGTGGGAGTGCCCTAACTGCGGCAACCGTGACCAGAACACTCTCTTCGTCGCAAGGCGTACCTGCGGTTATATCGGAACCCAGTTTTGGAACCAGGGACGTACACAGGAGATAAAGGACAGAGTGCTTCATCTGTAAAATAGACTATATTAAAAAAAGTTATTAATAAAAACCACAGGCAATCAAGTTGTTATGAGCTTACCTCAAAAATCAACTGACTGCCTGTGGTTTATTTTACCTCATCATACCCAATCTTCTTCGTCTTCTCGTTCACCACCCATATCCTTGGTGTCGTGAACCTGTTCACCAAGATCCACATTCAACGTTCTCTTATTTTTATGATCGTCAATTACACGTAAAAACGTCACTCGTTAAAATGAATCCCACAGATTCAGCTTCTTTGCATTCTCAACTATGTCTATATAACTTCCATCCATCGCATTTATCATTACTGCCTGCGACACCTCGGCATCACTGCTCTGATCTCTGAGCTCCTCTGACTGTTTGAATGCCCACACCGGAATATAATACATCTTTCCATCGTCTTCCATAACCGGCATATAACCGAGTGTCACATCGTTGAACTCAACCTTACTGTATCTTGTCTTGTACTTCTCATAATACTCCGCTATAGATGTCTGCGCCTTTTCAAGCATATCATTCCAGCCGAGAATCTCTACATCCTCTTCTTTGACTGACTGAGGAGCTGTATAAATGTTAAAGTACATACTGATGACACCATCATCATCTACATACACAGTTGCGTAGTCCAAACTATCATACATATAACCATTTGAATTCTGAAGGTTATCTACATTGTACAGACCAGACATCACAAAACTGCCTCCACTTATCACTCTTGAAAAACTGACTGAGTATCCATTTACTTCGGTCTTAAGCTGATCGCCATTATTATTTGACCACACTCTGACAAGAGGGACAATCTTTGTACATTCCATTCCCTCAACACTTATACTGCTGAGGAAATTTCTGGCGCTATCCTTTGCGGCTTCTTCATTGATCTGGCAATTATTCTGGATATTGTCCTGATCTATACTGTCACCATATGACGACTCGGTTAGATACGTATACTCTGCACCATCAACTTTCTCGAGTTCCAGATTCTCTTCATCTGTTGAAGGATTGAATGATATAAATACACCTGCATCTGCATTGCTATCCCTTGTCTGACTGAATGAAAGTGAATACTTGTGATCACCATTCATACCCACATACTCACAATATGGATCATCATAATTCTCCAGCTCAGGGAGTGTATCAGGTGCTTCAGCCAGCTGCTTCTTATATGTCTCTATCTGGGTATCATACCATGCTCCAGACGAATCATCACCATTTCCTGCAGCATCCTCCTTGAATCTCGTGTTTTGATCTATCATATCCTGAAGCTCTGATTTTGTCATAACCCCATCTTTCCTAACCTGAATTCCCTGGGACTTATCAAACAGCCCCTCCACAATTTTCTGTATCTGTGCGGCATCCAATGACGCTATGCCAAATTCAGCCTTCTTTATCCTGTCTGAATCCGGGAGCTTTATATCAGCATCCTTACAGGTTATAGTCGACAAACCTGATTTGCCAACGTCAAATGTCAGATCACATGAATCCGGCACGCCAAGCTTCTTCGCAAGTGCACTCTTCTCTGAGTCGCCGGCTTCATCGCCTGCCTCCGACATCTGTGAGTCCCCATCAATTGAATAATCCACCTTCTTATCTCCACAGCCACAAAGCTGCATAGCCATCACTCCCACCAGCACGCATGCCGCAATTCTTGTCACTCTCTTTGATCTTCTCATAATATTTTTCCTCTCTTTCCTATTTGTGTGAATCCCTTCTTGTGTATATTTTTATTTCATATAAAATCAACCTGTTTTCACTGTTTTGTTGGTGCACATACTATAAGACAATTTCAAATCATCAAATAACACATATTACCTTGTCAAAGTTTTTATTCCTCCATCGCCATCATCATAACTGAACCAGGTCCCCAGTGTCTTTGCGGTCTCAGCTATGTCTATAAGACTTCCATCAATTGCATTTATGTACACCATCTGCACTATGTTATGATATGCAGCGCCATCATCTAAAATGTCTTTATCATCTTCCTCAGTAAGCATCCATGCCGGAACATACGCAAGACTTCCGTCATCCTTTCTGCACGGCACATACAAAAGCCTGGCACTGTCAAATTGCACCTTGGAGTATGCCGTAGGATATTTCCTGTAATACTCTGAAATGTTGTCATTTGCCCGCTCCAGCATATCAGTCCAGCTAAGCAGCCCTGTATCTTCCCTGACAAATGAAGCCGGATCCGTAGTCAGCCTTGCTCTCACACTGAACACACCTTTATCATCTACATACACCGAAGCAAGGTCCCCGTCATGCATGACATATCCCTTATCATTTTTCAGGTTATCTACACCAGTGGGATCCTCGTACACCACAGGGATTCCGGCGATCTGTCTGCCAAATTGAAATACATAACCATTTTTTTCTGTCTTTATGCATGTCATACTTCCGTCGAGCCAAGTCCTGATCACAGCCTGAGAACTCCTGAATGCCATCCCCGATATTCCGAGCTTATCCAGAAATTCCTGCGCCATGATCCTTGCAGAATTCTCGTCCAGACTGCACACATTCTGCTCATCTCCGGCATCCACTCCAGAATCAACCTCACCCACGGTCTCGGTGACAACCGCATCAGGCACATTTGCCAGATAATCCTGGTCACGGCTTGCATCTGCGCTGTACTCAACACTCACGCCTGATGCCCCTTCATCCTTGTCTCCTCCGGATATCCACAGACTAAACTTATCTCCATCACTCTGACCTACATATATCTTGTCTGATGTATACTCTGCCACCGGTCTGTAGGTATCAGGAGCACTCGCCATTCTGATTTTCTCAGCAGCGATATCACTGTCATACATATCTGCCACATCCGTTTTTCCTTCTTTAAGAGCCTGGTCACGGTACGCTTCGATAAGGTCTATCCCCTGCTGTATTTCCTCCTTTGTCATATTCTCATCACCATCGTCGCGGCAGTATATACCCTCCGACTTGTCAAATACGCCCTCCACCATGGATTGTATTTTTTCCTGAGTCAGTTCTATCCTGTCGAAACCAACAATGTACGCTCTATCCGTCCCTGGCACATCTATGTCATCGGTGTCCAGACTTATCTCCGAAAGCCTGGATTTCCCTGTGTCAAATGTGGTCTTACAGGAATCTGGTACACCAAGCTTCGCCCTTAGCGATGCCCCGGCATCCTCCTGTATGGAATCTCCGTATATGTATGTTGTCCGGGCCTCTCCCTGCGCTGAATTCCCATTCGCCATCTCACATCCACACAGGGACAGTGATATAGCACCAGCCATTATCAGAGCCAATCTTCCGGAGTATTTTGTCATGTCTATCATACATTTTTTCATCCCTTCTTTTTCATAACTCACCTGTTTGCATTTGGTGCGCCTGCCAGGGCTTTTCCCCTCTCTTGATGAAATTTTACTTGAAAATCTGATTAAGAAACAATTACCCTCTTCTTTAAGAAATTCTTAAGAGTTCCTGCCCCCAGATGGCATATCAGACCACAGTTAAGCTTCTTCTCTCCCTATTCTGATCCCTATTCTGGTCAAAGGAAAAAATTGCTGTCAAACAAAAAAAAGATCCTTTCCGCCCAGCAGCCAGCCAGGCAGAAAAGATCTTTGTAATTCTCCGTATATCATTAAGCCCCTGCAAATACGAGGAGCAATATCACACCCACAAGTGTCAGCACACCGCCGACAAGAAAAGCCGTCTTAAACCACTTCTCTTCACCTGTTATATGCTCAAATGTATCGTCCTCAACCTCCACGTAACTTAGTGCCGTCATTACCAGAAGTCCAAGCCCGGTAAATATGGCAGACACAGGCGGAATCTTTATAAACGGAATGACATACAAAATAAAATATACAATGTCACAACCAAGAAAGACAATCAATTTTTTTCCATATTTTTCCAACATCCTGCATACTCTCCTTTATTTTCCCCAGATGAGAAATCATCTGACATGGCCTTCTCTCAATTTTCTGATGATCTCATCCACACCACATACAACACTTATGCCAACTGCGATTCCCAGTGCGAACAGCATCGTGTTATTGCCATACATCTTCGCAGCCTCCCAGTCTGAGCCAAATGCAGCGCTCAGCGTGTAGTATAGCGGAGCACCCGGAAGAAGCGGTATCACTCCCACTATAAGATACTGATTTGCGGGAGCCTTCATCACTCTCGCTGCGATCTCTGCATATATAGCAGCCCACAGTGTGGCCACAAGTGACGGTATAAACACATCATCTATTATAGCACGAATTAAAATATATACCACCCATGTACACATTCCATTTACAGCCGCCGGTATAACATTTCTCTTTCCCAGATTGAACATATATGCAAATCCCAGTGACCCTAGAAAAGCCGTCACTATCTGAACTATAACCTCCTGCATATTCCTTCCTCCTATAATATGTAGCTCACGCACCTAAAAACTGTTAAATTTGAACATGTTATAAAGGCTTTTTTCTACTATAGTCTGTATGCCGCTCACATATAAAACCTATCATATTGTAATGCTCTTTCATCCTACAACACATAACTCTAACACTTAATTCACACAACCCTCTCACTTAAGCCCGGCGGCATATCACTCTACTTCGTGATAAATACTGCCAGCGCAAATCCGCACGCGATGGCCGCTGCCCAGAGCAGAGACTCCACCAGCCTCAGGCTTCCGGTTATCGTATCTCCAACAAACATATCCTTCACTGCATTTGTGAGCGCAAGGCCTGGGATCAGCAGCATGATATCTCCGATCATAACCTTGTCCTCATGTATCGGGATGACACGCCCTGTAAGTCCTATGAGTACACCTATGGCAAATGAACAAAGGAAATTGAATAGTATATTATTCTTGCAAATAGGTGCAAAATAAACCTGCATCAGCCATATCCCCACTGCAAATACTGCCGCTGCAAGCCCATCTGCTATATTTCCCCCAAAGAAAACAGCAAGCGTTCCTGCCGCAAGAACACTTCCAATACATACCCGCAGCCTGTCAGCAGTCGACCCCTCAATCTCGTCTATACGTACTTTAAGCTCTTCTGCACCAAAAGGCTTCCTGCAATACTCTCTGCTGAGGGCATTTATCCTCTCAAGCTTCCAGAAGTCCGTCTTTGTGCCATCTCTCGTTCCTCTGGTCATTGAGCACACGTAACCGCCTGGCATATTCATAGTGCACACAAGGGTCGACGTGATCGCAAATACATCCATTCTCACTGCCCCATATGCCGCTCCCATACGCCTCAAGGTGTCCTCAACTCTCTTTACCTCCGAACCGTTACGTATCATCATGGCTCCGATCTCCATAAACAGGCTGAGGTTTTTTACATCCTCAGGTTTTCCTGTGAATGCATCCAGACGGCTGTCTTGTTCATCATATCTAATATTTTCTGCCATACCCATACGTCACCATCCCCTTTATCGAAGCTCATTCTTACTGACAATTATCATCAGTTAATTATATTCAACTTCCACTAGGAACAGTCCTTGCGGCGGTGCCGTAGGTCCCGCCAACTGTCTGTCCATGCCGGCTATGATATCTCGCATATAATCCGGACTCATTTTTCCAAGTCCGATCTCCACCAGTGTTCCAGTCAATATCCTTATCATATTCTGAAGGAATCCATTGCCATGGAATCTCATACGAACATAATCTCCATCTCTGTATATATCCACATCATATATGATCCTCACCGTGGACTTCTTCATCTTGTTATTGCCACAGAATGATCTGAAATCATGCTTCCCAATAAGGTATGATGCAGCGCTTTTCATAGCCTCCACATCCAGCTTGTCACCATCTGACACACACCATACATAGTTTCTGTCAAATACAGGTTTTTCATACCCCACATACAATGTATACTCATATACCTTTCCAGTGGCATTCAGTCTCGCATGAAACCGATCCCCTGCCACAGCCACATCTATCGCACTTATGTCTGCCGGAAGGTATCTGTTCAGATAGTCCTTTATCTCACCCGGAGATCTGCCGGTCTCAAGTCTTCCGCTCGCCACCATGGCCCTTGCGTGCACTCCAGCGTCAGTCCGGCCCGCTCCGTGTATGTCCACATTTACCGATGTGCCCGGTTCCACCCTGTCCACAGACACCATCTTCGACAGCACTGCCTCGATGCGCCCCTCAACGGTATCTACATTCTTTTTGCTCTCCCAGCCGTGATAGCGGGTGCCATCGTAGCTGAATACGAATCTATAATTTGTCATATGTCCTCTCCAGGGACGTTCCTTCTGTAACGAGGAGTGTCCCTCTGTCATATAAATCCAATACAGGGGACACTCCTCGTTACAGAAGCAACGTCCCTACTACAGCATGTCTGCCTCAAACTCCTTAAGCTGTTCAAGCCAGTATTCCCTATCTTTATCTGTTATCTGTCTTATGACCTTACATGGATTTCCGGCAGCTACCACGTTATCTGGAATATCCTTTGTGATAACTGAGCCTGAGCCTATGACAACATTTGACCCTATTGTCACCCCAGGATTGATGACAGTGTTGCCGCCTATCCATACATTATCACCTATTGTAACCGGCTTGCCAAACTCCACGCCGGCATTTCTGACCATCGCATCTATTGGATGACATGCACAGTATATATTAACCCTTGGTCCCAGAAATGCATGATCTCCGATGATGACATCACACTGGTCCAGAACGATCAGTCCTGTATTTGCATAGAAATAATCGCCCACATGTATATTTGTTCCATAATCACAATAAAAAGGCGGCTCTATGTAACACTCCTTTCCCATGTGTGCAAATAATTTTCCGAGATACTCTCCGGTTCTTGTCATCGTCTCAGACCTTGGTGCGCCGTTGAACTTATCTACCAGATCCTTCGCCTTACCCTCCGGATCCCAATCAACATATTTATACAGTTTTCCCGCTTTCATTCTGCCAAGCATTTTCTCTACTCTGTTCATTATATTTTCTCCTATAATATAAAAGTGATAGTAATTATCGACTAAAAGATACCACTCTTTAATGTTGCAATCAATGGCATTTGCAATTATTAATAAAGCGGATCCAACGTAAGTAATACGTCATTCTCATCAGATATTGATTCAAACCAATCTGTATATCCGGATAACGAAAAGAACACATACATTGATTCTCTGTATTTTTCAGGTATAAGTTGTCTATGTCAGTAACAGAAAAACTGCTCTCCAGTTTGGATAACGTCCCTGAGCATATATCTCCAATCGGTAGCGTAATCGACTGAGTTTCAGCGCTTATTGCCGGAGCGGCGCGCACACGCCCTTTTTGTGCGCAGAGCGTAGTGCATATATAAGCAAGCCGAAACGAAGGAAGATTAGCGTGATTGGAGATATGTGCTCAGTGGCTTTCCAAACTGGAGAGCAGTTTTTCGTCCGTCCGTCAATACACGAAAATGTACATCCCAAACCAATGCAGCGCCGCCCCCAGCATCACAAATATATGCCAGATAAAATGCGCTCCTTTGGTATCCTTCACAAACGGTATCATGCCAAGCGTATAAATGATGCCGCCGCCCACGATCATTCCAAGAAGCGGTTTGTCATTTCTGAACCAGCCCGGAATAAACATGACCGCACTCCATCCGATGACAAAGTACAGTGTGTAATGTATCGGTCTGAACCTGCCTGGTCCGAATACGCATATGATGGATATGCCCGCTATAATGAGTGCCCACTGCACGCAAAAAAGCACAATCCCCAGGGTATTTCCCCAGTACACAAGGTACAGCGGTGCAAATGTCCCGCCGATCAGAAGATATATAGAAGAGTAATCAAACCTTCTCCATATCCTCTTCACCGTAAGCCCCGATTTGTATGAATGATACAGGCAGCTCATAAGAAACATGAGTATGAGTGATATGCCATAGAAGCAAGACGCCATCACCTTAAGCCCCGTATCTGATTTAAGAAGCAGCAGGACAAACCCTGCGATGGCAAGTCCGGCGCCTATTCCGTGAGTGACTGCATTCCCCACCTCCTCAAGTACGGTGAGTTTTGGCGGCTCATTTAATTCCCTGTAATGCAATTTTTTTGCCCTTTTTGCCTCTTTTTTCTCTTCTTTTATATTCTCTCTGTCCAGTTCAGCTTTCTGCTGCCTGACCAGATTCAGATCGCCCTGTTCAGGATTTTCTGCGTCATGTCTATCTTTTTGCATGTCAGTCATTTTGTCAATTACCTCTGATTTTTTATTTCTATGATTATGTGTATTCCAAACTATATTCTTCTGTAACTACATAGCCACAATCATATTCCGCTGCGACTTTATATTCTGTAATTATATACTTCCGTAAAATTTGTTTTTACATTTGCATATCCCACAGACTAAGAAAGCACTTCCAATATCTCCACGCCACGTCTCTTAAGCCACACTCTGAGGCAGGCTGCTGCCAGCGCTGTCACCGCTACGCATATTATAAGATATACTGTCAATCCGGTCATGCTTCCAATCAACATATACCCAGCCACGATGACAATTATATATGCAAAATTGGATAAAAGCGCAACCAGAACTCCCATGCTCTGTTTCACCACCGCAGTCTCTGATGTCCAGTCAAGTTTTGGCATCTTGAGATTGATCACAAGACCTATATACGCCGTCAGGACCACATACAGACACGGTATCAAAAGCATCATCATACCATTTGCAAATGATGGCTTCACAATAACTATCATTACTATATCTAAGACGGCAGCCGGGATCATTGTCAGGATCACATGCATCTTTATCTTCGCCCGGAGTATCTGCCACGGTGTGACAGGAAGCGATCTCATGATCCACAAAGTCTTTCCCTCAAGTGATATGGACGGTGCTGTCAGATCGTTCATTGATGCCGCCGCACACGCAGCCACACAGGCGCCAAATACGAGCACGCCATCCGGCAAGCCCGGAACTTTGGAGATCGTATCAACGACAAACTGCCCCTTTACAATACATATCACCGCCAGGACAGGCATGAGCAGTGTTCCGAGTGAACAGTTGAGCATATAAACGGCTGACGAAGTGAGTTTTTTGAACTCTCTATGGAGAAGTGCCATCTCCCCGCTCCGTGCTCTGGTGCGTTTTGCCACCATTTTCATCTTGGTATGTCCGGACTTTGTCGTGACTATTCCGATAAATGTGCGCTCAAGTACCAGCCACACTGCCAATGTTATCACCGCAGTTCCTGCTGCCACAAGAACAAGATGCCACGCATTGCCGGCTGCGGCACTGCCTACCACATAGAGCGGATAAGCCATTCCCTTTATCTTTGAGCTGTACATCTCCGCATTTGCAAGAATACTTGAGAGCATCTTATTTGCATTCATGTACACACCGTAGTATAACACCAGAAATGCCAGCGACAACACAACTGTCACAAAGCTCTTGTTTCTTGTCTTATTGCCTATCTTGCCCACCACCAAGCCAAGTATGCATGACAGCACCAGTATGACAAATGTCAACAGCACCAGCACGATAGAAGCCGACACCAGAGCCCAGACGCCCGGATGGACCACAACGCCGTACACTATTATTCCGGGAACCATAGCCGTGACTGCGAACATTGCTCCCATAATGTATACTCCTGATATTCTGGAAAAAAGTATTGCCCTGACCGGTATCGGGAGTGACAGCATCAAGTCGTTGTCCTTTGCCTGATACAGACTTGCAAATGTATTGAACACACTGCCAAATATTCCAATAGCAAGTGTCAGAAGTGCAATCATCGACATGTACATCCAGTCCATTCCCACCGCACAGAGCGGTGCACACATAGAATATGCCACGCTTCCAAACATAGCTCCCATGCATCCGATAAGCAGCAGGACATATGCAGCAATCCCAAGCATTGCGGCTTTCTTTGATCTGGATTTCCCGGTCTTGCGGTCGATGAAAAATCCACTGAACAGCATCTTAAGCTGTTTTCTCATCAAAATCTTTATCATGACTCGTCCTCCAGCTCTAGGAACACAGATTCCAATGACTCGTCACCCTTCACCTGCTCCATTATGCCGGCTTTCACAAGGTGTCCGCCCTTGATGATCGCCACCTTATCACACAGCTTCTCAGCCACTTCAAGAACATGCGTGGAGAAGAATATCGCACCTCCTTCATCACACATCTTTCTCATCATCTGCTTGAGTATGTGGGATGCCTTTGGGTCCAGTCCCACAAATGGCTCATCCATGATGATCAGCTTCGGCTCATGTATCCACGCCGATATGATTGCCAGCTTCTGCTTCATTCCGTGGGAATACTCGGATATGAGCTGTCCTAGATTATCCTTTATCTCAAATGCGTCTGCATATTTGTCAATAAGCTCATTCCTCACCTCTTCCGGCACAGCAAATATATCGGCTATAAAATTCAGATATCCCATTCCCGTCATAAAATCATAGAGATCCGGGTTATCGGGTATGTACGCAATATTCCTCTTGCACTCCAGAGGATTTTCCTTTATGGATACCCCGTCAATAAGAATATCTCCCTCCTCAAACTTCAGGATTCCGGTACACGCCTTGATGGTCGTTGTCTTTCCCGCTCCGTTATGTCCTATGAAACCATATATCTCCCCTGGCATTATATGGAGGCTCAGATTGTCCACCGCCACTTTATCCCCGTATTTCTTTGTAAGAGTCTTTATTTCAAGCATATTATCTACTCCTTTTTCAAATGGGGTCAGGCCCCTTTTCCCGGTTGGGGGTCAGGTCCCTTTTCCTCAGGCCCCTTTTCCCGGTTGGGGGTCAGGCCCCTTTTTTCTTCTTTCTTTTCATCCTTACTCTGAAGTCGTCAAGAGCCGCACGTCCAGGTCCCGTCATCGGCTTGATCCATCTGCCTTTAAGCAGATACGGAGTAAGTATGACGAATCTCAGCAGCTCATCCGTATATACAAATGAGAACACCGCAAGGAATGGTAGTTTCAGCACCATTCCGGCTACCCACGTTGCAGGTACGGAAAAAAACATCAGTCCGCCGATCTCCATGACCGTTCCGACAACTGCCTCTCCTCCAGCGCGGAAACACTCATTTTGTATATAGCAGCAAGTTCTGACTGCGCCAAAGAACAGATATATGAGAAGCATATACTTTGTGTACACCATAGCCTCTGCCCCAAGTCCAAATAGTGAAAACAGCGGATTGTGCAGCAACGCCATGATGAGCACTATGGTAAATGTAATAGCAGGACATACAAGTGCCGCCCTCTTTGCATATGAAAGACCTCTGTCAAGATTTCCTGCTCCGACCTCATTTCCAACTGCAACACTAGAAGCATTTGCCAGGCCACCAAAGAATGCGTACACAAATCCCTCACACACACGAAACGCCGCCATAGCTGCTATGGCCGAGTCGCTCTGATGCCCCATGACCACGTTGATTATCATCTGTCCGACTCCATATAATATCTCATTACAGACAATCGGAAATGCCTTGGAAGCGTATGACTTCACAAATCCTTTGTCTATATCGAAAGCTTTTTTCACATTAAATTTTATCTCCTGACTGCTCTTTGCAAGATAACAAATGATCAAAACTATATTTACAATTCCCGACACCAATGTACCTATGGCTGCTCCCGCAACACCCATCTTCGGCGCACCGAAGCGGCCATAGATGAGCACAAAATTGATGCAGAAGTTGAGAATCAGAGATATTACAGAACAGATAAGCGGCACCTTTACTCTCTCCGTCGACTTGAGCAATGCTGTGATGATTGCGGAAAATACCTGTAATGGATATGACCAGCCTACTATCCTCATGTACGGCTTTGCAAGGTCTATGATCGCTTGCTTGTCTGTATATATACCTAGTATCCATCCTGGTACAGCAATCGTCACAGCTGCAAATATTATGCCTAACACTCCTGCACTTATAATTGCCAGGCCAAATGCTTTGTTCATGCCATCGGAATCCTTTGCCCCCCAATACTGCGACATAAAAAGCAATGAGCAGCCTACAAATCCCCAATATGTAGAAAACAGAAATGAGCCTATCTGTGCACACACACCAACCGCCGCAACCGCAATCTCGCCCTCGCTTCCTATCATGATAGTATCCACCATACTCGCCGTAGTAGTCAAAAGATTTTGCAGCGCAATTGGCACGGCAAGAACCGCCAGCATTCTGGCAAATTCCTTCCAGGTCACCTTCTTATTATTTTTTACAAAGCCCATAGTAGCACTTCCCATAATCATTACCTCATAATATCTCCGGAACACCAGCCTGCATATGTCTAATATCCCACAAATTTCTATTTTTGATACGTTCGACTATTGTACTCCCGAATTTTCGTATTTGCAATGGTTTTATACCTATAGTTTGAACAAAGGGGCCTGCCCCCCCTTTAAATTCACCCCATTATTACATAAAAAACAAAGGGGCCTGACCCCTTTGAGCTGCCCCTTTGAACTTTATCGTTACCATATTTAATTAGAAAAAACCTCAAGCTCGCTCCATGCAGTCTCAAGCTCTTCCGAACTCCAATTCTCCCCAAGAGCAAATACCGCCCTGCACACATTAAATGTTATATCATCCCCCGCCGCAAGTTCTCTGAATACAACTCTGTGGGCAATATTCTGCAGACTGGCAAGTATACGGATCTTGGCATCTGATACATTTTGACACTCAGTCTTATCATCTCCGGGCTCTGCGTAATTACTATCATTTTCTCTGTACACACTCTCCCAGTCATAATCCGCAGTCCTACCGCATGGTGCACTGCATACACTGCAGTCCGGCACAATGGCATGCTTATCTGCATGCGCTTTTGTGATCATTTTCTCTATGTCTGCATCAGAGCAGCCGAGCGATATATCGGAAGTATTCAAACCTTCTATTATTATGTTGTACGTGTCATCCGTCATATGCACTGCTCCGTCGGTGGCTCTCACAAGTCCTATGAGTGCGCCCACAAGCCGGCTGCCTGCCTCAGTTGTAATCCGTGTCATACTTGTTCATTTCCTTTTTCTGTAAATCATATCTTCTCGTCATCTGACATCTATATGCAGGTATTTGCATTATCTCAGTCAAGGATTCTTCCATCTATTGATATTGTTGCAACCTGCCATGGTATAAACTTGCCGCTGCCTTGAAGTGCTTTCTTTGTGGCCATCTCCAGACCTCCGCAGCAAGGAACTTCCATGCGGACTATTGTAACACTTTGTATATCATTTCGCCTGATAATCTCTGTAAGTTTCTCTGAATAATCGACACTGTCAAGTTTCGGACAGCCGATCAGTGTCACATGTCCCTTTATGAATTTCTCATGGAATGATGCGTAGGCATAGGCTGTACAGTCTGCCGCTATAAGAAGCTTTGCCCCATCGAAGTAAGGCGCATTCACCGGTGCAAGCTTGATCTGAACAGGCCACTGTGAGAGCCGGCTTGGCCACTCGCAGTCACGGTCGCCACCTGTCTGTCCGGCAGGGTTATCAAATACATGTTGTGAAGCTCCACCGCCTGTTGCCTTCCCATAATCTCCTGACGTTCCCGTTTTATCTGCCTCACTTAAGGCAATATCTTCCAAGACTGATGCTGGTCTTCTGAATATGCTTCTCGCCATGGATCCTGGACAGCCGGAGTGAACCGGATTTTTTCCGCTGCTGCCTTCGGAATTTCTATCCCTATGCGATGCTCCAAAAGTCGCCTCACCGTTGGTATTTCCTGAAACCTGCTTAGCCTGCCTGTTTGCAATAACAGCCGCCTCATCATACGCAGCTGCTTCCCTCTCCACAAATGTTATGGCTCCTGTAGGACATGCCGGCAGACAATCACCAAGTCCGTCACAATAATCGTCCCTGAGAAGCTTTGCCTTGCCATTTACCATTCCTATAGCTCCCTCATGACACGCATTTGCGCAGGCTCCGCATCCGTTGCACTTGTCCTCATCTATCTGTATAACTCTTCTTATCATATATGGGTCCTCCTATCATTTATCAGCAGTCCACTTGAAACTGATCCTTGAAATATCGCTTCTCATGTGCCACTATTATCTGTATTTCACCATCATTATATCCAAATGATGCATTTGTGTATGTTGAATTTTCAACATTTGAAATGGTATACTTTTTATAATATAAGAGAACTTTATATACAAGATATGTAGCATCAGCTCTCGCCAAATGCGATTATTAACGAGCTGATGTTCAACACACACGAGGTACTCAAATGAATAAATATGTAGACATATTGTTGAAATCCAGTCTTTTCTCCGGGATATCTGCCGAGGATACAGATTCAGTGCTGGACTGCCTTGGAGCAATAATAAAAAATTTTAAAAAAAACGAGTGCATTCTCATGGCGGGAAATACAACGGAATACATTGGCTTGCTGCTGACAGGCAAAGCGATAATTATACAGGAGGATTACTGGGGCGGCCAGAGTGTCATGTCCGCCATCCTGCCTGGGCATACATTTGCAGAATCTTACGCCTGCACCCCTTGCTCCATACTCGACGTCAGCGTATATGCCGAAGCCGCCTGCTCTGTAATGTTCCTGAATGTTCAGAAAATGCTCACTACCTGCCCGGTGACATGCGGCAAACACAACCAGATGATAAGAAATCTCCTGTGTGATCTCGCCGGCAAAAACCTGAAACTCGGTGAGAAATCCAAGCACATGAGCCAGAAAACAACAAGAGATAAGCTGCTCTCATACCTTTCGTCTGAAATGCACAGACACGGCGGCAACGAATTCGACATACCATTTTCCAGACAGCAGCTCGCCGACTTTCTGTCAGTGGACCGCAGCGGTCTGTCTACCGAGCTTGGCCGGATGAAGGATGAAGGTATGCTGGACTTCAAACGATCACATTTTATTCTTAAGACTCCTGCCCAGGGGTGGACTGATGTGTGATGTTGTTGTATCATGTAATAAACAGTTTAGGGAAATTCATGACAAATGGGGGACTTTCCCCAAACCATAATTTATCTACACATAATATATTCAGGAGGGATTTCAATGAAACCTATCAAAACTATCAAAAACGGATGGAACAAATTCACTGTTGTCGTAAAGGATAAAGTCTACTCAACAAGAGAGGCCGTACTTTTTGCAATCTGCACATTCCTCACAGGACTTGTGCTCGGAATGCTCTGCTCCCCTAGAAAGAACCAGACATTCGGCTCATACAATGGAAACTGCAGCGATGGCGGCTGTAACTGCGATTGCGATTACGATGAGGACGATTTTGAGTAGGCTGTGATTCACTTCCTATAGCAGTTTCAAAGTGTCTTCAACACAAAAACAACCACTTGATATACACCATGATATCAAGTGGTTGTTTCATTAGTAATTATGCTTCCTAAACTTCTATTTTATTTAAATATTTAACATATCTATAGCGGCTGCAGCCGTCTCCATCTTTCTTAATGTCGGTAACTATCCTATGCAGCTCTCTCAATGAATCTGATGTAGCATTCTCCTCTGTAGACTTTTCCATATAACAAAGCAGGCTTTTAAGTTCTTCTGTAGGACTTCCTTTTGTGCCACGGGTATACAAATACAATGTTCTGACACCATCCTCATATAGCATATCCGGCTCCTCAACACACCTGTTCTTCACTGTATAAACCATGCGGTCAAGTCCAAACGGATCGTATGTTGTAATAAAGATCACAACAACATTTCTGAGGCAACTGTAGTCCTCACCTGACGCAAGATTTGCAGAATCGATCTTCGCATGATAAAATCTTGTTCTTTTCGGGATCGCTTTAATCTCCATACTTCTTGTGTGACAAAAGACTTCCCACCAGGAAATCATCCATCGAATTCATTGAATTGATAAAAGATTATAAGATCGGCATCCGCCAATTGAATCTCGGAATATATGCTTTGGTCTGAATGTAACAGGATTCACTGCCAAATTCAACTACGGATTACAATTCTTACAAGGCTCGTATCCCTCAGATATAAGCTCATCCCTGGTGGTGGTCCTCTCGGACTTATTTGATTCCTTCATCTGTTTCACGCTCCTGCATGACGGTTTATGGAACTTTCCAGTGTTGGTGTTGACTATGTATGTCTCCTCATTTGCTACATCCGACCGGATCTCCGATTTTTCATTGCCAGTATCTGACTCTGTAGCCTGAATTTCCTCACTTGTTACAACTTCTGCTGCCTGATCATCATCTTGCTCTTCATCACGTCCCTTAGCATCCGTTTCATCGCCCACCGCTACATATCCCGGATCCGCCTCACTGTCCCCGGTCGCATAGTCGATCACCACGCCCGGCTGGACATTGTACACATACACATTAAAACATACCCCGGCACCCTTGTCATCCACGGACTCAGCCTCCATCAAAACCCCCGAAGCAACAAGATTATCGCCGTCAAATACAGGTGTCACCCTGTACAACACATGATTGCCTGTACTCTCCACATAATCAGCAACCTCATTTTCAAATGGCAGCATTCCAGTCACATTCAGATACCTTGTTCCGGTTATCAGATTTTTCTCATTTGCATTCTCCCCCGCAAGCTGATATGCGATCAAATGGCATCGATTGTACAAATAATTGCCATCTATCCTGTCACTGTACTTCACCGTATGCCATCCCGACGGTTTCACCATACCGATCTCACCGCGCTCCTTTGTCGGCATAAGTTCTTTGCAGATATTTGCATAAGCCACTCCGCATCTGCCAAGGGAGTCCAGTTCACTGTAATTTTCAAATGCTTCGGTGACCAACTCGTCCTCACTGAAGTAAGGCACATTGCCGTTCACCTCACAGTACGCCTTTCCCGAATACTCTGGAATGTCAGCAACCCCTACAGCCAAATCAATCTTTTCTTCAGGAGTTTTATCTAAATCTGCAAAATTTTCTGTTGCAAAATTTTTTTCTGCCCCTTTGTTTTTTCCTGTGGCCACAGTAGTATCTTGTTCAGATTCCGTGTTTTCTTCATCTGCCACAGCATTTCCCTTAACCGCCGATCTGCATCCATCAGTAACACCTGACATGTTACACCCAGACATCAGCAGTGCAAATATTGCTACATACAGTACACTGTAAATCTTTCTTTTCACACCACGTTCTCCTATCTGTAAACGTTATCCCACATATTTACATCCTATTTAAGTTAGGCTGTCTGCTGCTTTATATAATAATAATAATAATTCTTAATAACATTCTACATTTTGTTACCCATTTTGTGAATACATCCATGCATAAAACCTAAATGTAAAACAAAGAGTTTTGACCATCCTCTATAATTATCAACAACAAAAAAGAGGATATCTACCACATACGATACATATCCTCCATTGTTAATATTCATTTGGGAACTCTATCAACCCGTCCGTATTTCACAGATTGTATTGACAGATTTCAGAATTTTCTCTACACCATCCCATTTGCAACCTTATACTTGTAAAGCATCTCTGCGTGGTTCTGCTCCTCGATCTGTATGTCCGCCAGCAGCTTTCTGACCGCACTCTCACCAAATGCAAATATCTCTCCGTTGTATTCTCCTGACACAAGCTTTTCAGTGCCAATACAGTCGGTTGCAAGAAATGCATCATTCTTCTTGTCCTCGGAATCGTCCATCATCTTGTATGTCTGCTTAGGCTCATAGTCTTTGCCGTCGCAGTCATTACAGTCGCACTGAGGAACCTGGCCATCAAGGACCTGGGTGAGCGAATCATAATGCTTCTGCTCCTCCTTCTGTATTGTCTGAAACAGATTTTTCAGTTCAGGATCCTTCGCCTGTTCTGCGTATCGTCCGTACTTCTCCACACATGACTTCTCCTGTGTCTGGAGATCCTGGATAACTGTCTTCTCTTTCTCTTTTAATATCATAGCAATACCCCTTTCCTATGAAAAACTTCTTCTGACATTTCATATTGCATAGATATTATTGACCCAATTCCATCTTTTCTATTCTTATATTTTTAAAATATTCCAACAGTCGCCCAGCACACCCAGTTACCTATAATATTATCTCTGAAGCCTTACCAGCGCAGCCCCATACGCCACATACATAACAACCAGAACTATGCTCACCGCAGCCACTGGCAGCACCCCCGTGTCAAATGCAAACATACACACAAATGTGATCACCCACAGCACAAAACACGCCTTGATCCCAGCCATAAAACCTTTCTTCGACGATCTCGCCGCCATGATAAGCTCTGCCTCATCGGAGGACTGCTCCCAGTCCCGCCTGAAATTCACATCAAATATATTTCCCTTTTTCTCAGGATTAAGCCTCTTCTCCTCATCCACCAGAAGCTTTTCCGCCACGCAGTACAGAACAAGTGTCACCATGAATATCAGCTCAGAAAGTATTGCATACCACGTAAACTTTGTGGCGCTGCCCGTTCTTTCAGCGGCATATATACATATCGGAAACACAAGAAAACCTGTAAATGCCGCCATACACGGAAGAAACGAGGCAAGTGTTATCTTTCTCTCGATCACATCGATCACATCCTCATCATCGCCATCCCAGGATTTCACCGCCGACTTTATCCTGCCATACATGACAAATGTAACTATAAATAAAGCAGCCATGGCCACCGTATATACAATTGGCAGTGTCACCGATATGAGTCTCCACATCGAATCCCAGTCAATGCTTTCCAGCGTCTCTTTATTTGCCCCAACCTGCCGGCCGGCAAAAAAACCGCCTATCAAGCTGCCAAGAACAATGACTGCAAATATAACATATATCTTCACATTACTCTTCTTCAATTTCTTTTCCGTATCTCTCATGTCCTATCCTCCTCGTACTGGAAAATATCCTCCACACTCACGCCACACACCTTTGCGATCTTAAGCGCAAGTGTCACCGATGGGCTGTAATCTCCCCTCTCTATCTGGCTTATCGTCTGTCTTGATGTCTGCACCAATACGCCCATCTCCTGCTGATTCACACCCAGCCTGGCCCTGTATTCCTTAAGCCTGTTGTACAACGGCATCCATATCACCTCCAGCTTATTTATCCACGTGGTTTTCATCATCACCAGCTTTTGTATGACTCGCACCACTGTTCCTTTTGGCAGGATTCACACCGATGTTCTCTTCATCCACATCACTGTTTTTTATTTCGTCCATACCGTCAACCTCATTCATCTCATGCTCCGCAAATCTGTGAGTGGACGTCCCCCAGATCATCCCGAAACTTATTCCAAAACACACCCCTAACGATATTCCAAGCGCAATATTGTCAAGCAGCATTCCGTAAATTATTCCAAGTGCAATTCCCATTATGAGTCCATACGGTATACCTGTGGTCTTTTCACGCCGGCAGACGTATATCCTGTCCTTCCAGATAAATCCATCACTCTTTCCATCGCCAAATACGTCTATCACATTCTGGTACACATCGCTGTGAGCCACCTCCATCATATCATCGGCAAGCTTCTCCACCTCAGGATGAATATATGACTTTCTGAGTTTATATATGCCCAGTGTATCTTTTCCCGTATCAGGTTCAGGACTTATCTCTCCCTTAGGGATCTCTGTCTTTTCAAATAAAAAACAACTCCACATCTGCTTACCCTTAAAAAAACCCATGACTGGCAAGCCATTTTTCAGGTTATCCCGCACCTCCCTCTCAAGCTCTCCCATATCACATACTGCTGTCAAGACATCTCCAAGTTTATTCTTCTTCAACATCTTTTCTGTGATTGGAATATCAGAATAACCTTTCACCTGTGTCTTCAACTTGTCAACATTATTATCACCAACTGGCATCTTAAACAACTTTCTCAATTGTTCCACACCCATTCCTCCTGCCCTTGATTTAATGACAACTATAGTTGTCAAATCCATATGCCTGGAGTATAGCAAATGACAAGGAAAGTTGTCAATACTTTTTGACAACTTTTCTTGTCATATTTACATCGTATACAAATAAAGACCAGATACCTGACTTTCATCTGCAGATATCTGGCCTTACCTTATTCCTGTTCGTCAAACTATTTGACGGTCATATTTTTTGTGACTCCTCTTTCATGTAGGAACTTCTTGTATTCTGATTTTTTACCCTCCGGTACTGTTATAACCGCCTGCGGTGAAATGCCTGCAAACGCCTTTGCTCCCACCGTGGAAAAGGTCACTTGGTGCCATAACTGGTCTGATCAAACCTAGCATCGTTATATTCCGCAAACAGACAGCTATAACAGCTATAACAGATCTACACTGAAATATCTCTCAGCCCTGTCTGCCATAATCGTAGCTATAACCTTATCTTTCCCATACTTTTCCGCCATCTGCATAGCTGCCCATACATTTGCCCCTGAAGAGGTTCCAACAAGAAGTCCCTGCTTTCTTGCAAGCATTCTCGCAGTCTGTATAGCATCATCATCTGCAACCTCAACAACATCAGTTATCATATCTGTATCGAGTACATCCGGTATAAATCCATCACCGATACCCTGTATCTTATGAATTCCCGGACCATCTCCATGCAGTGCTGACACTCCCTTAGGCTCAACAGCAACAATCTTAGTATCCGGATTCTTCTCCAACAGATACTTCGCTATACCTTGAAGAGTACCTCCACTTCCGACCCCAGACACATATATATCAATCTTCTGGCCAAGCTGTTCACACATCTCAACCGCTGTTGTGCGATAATGTGTATCAGGATTTGCCTGATTGACAAACTGCTGTGGCATAAAATACTTCTCTGGATCAGATTCTGCTATTTCATTTGCCTTATCAACAGCTCCACCGATACTCAGAACTGGATCGGTAAGTACAAGTTCCGCACCAAATGCCCTGATAACCTTCTTCCGCTCCTCACTCATATTCTCCGGCATAACAATTATCACTTTATAACCTTTCTGAACACCACAGAGTGCAAGTCCTATACCGGTATTGCCGCTCGTAGGCTCTATGACAGTCATTCCTGGCTTGAGTTTTCCCTCAGCTTCAGCTGCCTCTAACATGTTTTTTGCAATCCTGTCCTTAATACTTCCTCCAGGATTAAGAAATTCTGCCTTTGCAAATATATTGTATCCTGTTGACTTTTCCAGGCACATAAGTGGCGTATTTCCTATCAGATCAAGCACGTTATTATAATACATATTAACCCCTTCTTCTCTTTACTTTATATTATATTATTTTACATATTTTTCCACCAAAGTCACTATAAAATATATAAACCAGCACTCCAGACAACTGCTTATCATGACAGCTATGCTTGTAAAATATATTTTTCCTTACATACATAAAAAAACCCAGAAAGCTTGATCTTTCAAGTTTCTGAGCTTTAAATAACAGGGGATGAGGGAATCGAACCCCCACCAAAAGTTTTGGAGACTCCTATCATACCATTTGACCAATCCCCTATATTTCATATTATCTTTATATACAGAAAAAATTTAACACCTGTTGTAGCGTTAAATTTTCCTGGTACATATTCTGTACCTTCAGAATTTCACACAGAAAGTTAGTAACCTAACCCCATCTATCAACCAATGGTAATTTCTAAGTAAACTTTATTCTTTACTTTGTATGCTTTTGATCTCTGCACCTTGCAGATGATCCTGCACACTTGCGTATCTCCAAAGCTTATCTCTTAGAAACCTCTAAGGATA
>ULQX01032339.1_pt1 | contig 29744 bp, 46 predicted proteins | sample 1954941 | NCBI WGS metagenome assembly ULQX01 (sample SAMEA4835667, study PRJEB28245) | human gut metagenome | biome: gut microbiome; material: fecal sample | place: Denmark | collected 2008
TAAAACTTATACTACCGTCTGCATTAACCGTAAAAGTAATTCCTTTTAATGTTTTTGTTGTATCAAAGTAGGGGTACGGTATTAAATTTTTACTACCCAATTTAGCATTTAATGTTTTAGGTGTATTATCAGGATATTCCAACTGAACAATACTTTTAGGCTCATTAAGGGCATTAGTGAAATTTTCTAATGTCATTTCCTCACCTTTAAGATTTTCTATTTGTGCGGCTTTATCAACAAGGTCTTTATATTTTTCAGTAGCCGTTGCTGTGATACCTTTTGCGGTAATTATTTCAGCTAATCTTTTCTGTTGATTTTTGGCGTCTTGTAAATAACCTGCTGTTGACATTATGCAATTACCTCCTCATCTGTCGGTTCTTCGTCACTTTGTGTTGATATATCATTGAACATCGTAGCAAGTATAGAGTTTATATTACCTATTTCGGTGCTGATTTTATTATCAACCTCTGTCTTGGTATATGTTTGAGACTTAGTATAATAATTATTTAAGTCTGTTTTTGTAGCATAATTACTTAAATCAACCATACCTGCTAATACATCATACTTATATTCAGTACCTGTTGTATTGACTATAACTACATTTGTCCCTGCTGGATAGGTCTTGCCAACGCCCTCGACAAAGTTTGAATTTGTGGTAAACTCACTCTCAATATTGTAGACAAAGCCCTCGGTTTCTTTACTCGGTGTAGGCAAGTCAGCTATTGTCGGTATAGAACCTTTAGCCTTGTAAACTGATGATACTTGTGTAGCTATTGCGTTTTCAACAAAGCCCTGATTTATAGCATAATCTTTTTGTGATGAAGATGTCGGGTTTTTGATATTGGTGAAAAATATGCCGTCATTTTGAATTATTATTTTCCCAACAGTATTACCGTTAACATCTTTAAGGTCAAGTTCTCTATCGCTTGCACCGTCAACAATGTCAGCAAAATAATCTTGCTTCTCAAGTAAGGAATTTTCAACATCTTTACTGTTCGCTTTTTCTGACAACGCTTTTGTAACGATTTTATTCTGTACTGCGTTTTCAGAAGTTGTGGACAATCCATCGTCAATAGTTATTTCGGGTACATTGGCAGATATAACATTATTGCCGTCAATGGTAATGTTATCGCCCGCTGTAAGTTTGTCTTGCTTTGATTGTTTCAACTGTTCAATTTCGCTTGGCGTATAAGGTTTTGGCTCTGTTCTGATTGCATCAGTGCCATACTTAACCTTTATATCCTCGCTCCAAAGTGTTGGCAGGACGGTATCAGTTTTAGTGCCGAATATACCAATTCGGAATGAGCCACTTTCAGCCATAACCTCATACGGTATAGTAACAGTATTAGATAGTTTATCTAATATAATATTTATGGGCTGACCGTGACAGCGTTTGAAAACGGCAGTAACGGCATAGTCTGTCCAAAAATCGTCAAGACCAATTTGACAAGTTTTGCCTACCGTCCCTCTTACAAATTCCTCGGCAGTAACAATGTCTATATTTTTTTCGTGTACTTGTAATGTCAACATTTATATCACCTACTTTAAGCCGTTCTGCGCCACACATATGCACCGTAATACGGCGGCATATTGTTGTGGGTTTGACCGTCACCGAATTTATAGCCGTATCCATATTGGTTGTTGCCAGCCTTACCTGCTGTGCCTACTATTGGTTTTGTTACCGACCCAAAATTTGTGCCGTATGCGTGACCGGTTACGCCCTTTGTGCCGTGTTCATCAACAACCGCGGTTGCAATCCTACCGTCAATAACTGGTAATTCAGCCTCTGTCAATGTGTGCGTTTTTTCGCCGCCTGTAATACCAGCCGTTTCGCCGTCGTCAATGCCCCATATAAACGCACCTTTTATTCGTTCCCATGTGCCGCCGAATAAGTCCGCTGGTGACGTTGTTGCTGTGCTTGAATATATGCTACCGATAGGATGAGCCATTAGCAACAATTGCGTTATGGATATAGAGCCTAACTGTATGCCACTTTTTAAAGTTTGAATTGCTTCGGCATTTGCGGCAATGGCTAATTCGTTTGCATTGCCCTGACCGCTGCAATCCTCTATTCCTTTTTCCATTCGGTTAAGCTGTGCGGCAGTTATTGGTGTTGCCGTACTTGGCGCGTCCTGCCAGTTTGTTTTAGTATAACTTGTTGCCATTATATACACTCCTTAATTAGATGTTATTTCACTGCTGACCGTTGCTCTTAGGGCATTTATGCCCGAAACGGAGCAGTTTAAAATCGGAATAATTATTGTTCTGCCGTCCGTGGTTGTTACCTGAATATTATCGCCCGGTTCAAGAAATGGCGCATAGGTATAATCTAAATTAGCTACAACATATTTAGAATTTAATAAATATGCACAAAGATTATTCCTAACATATTTTCTATATTCTATCCGCGTTGAAGACCAGTAAATATCCGAAAATGCATTATCGCACATTGTTGAGTCAAAATTATATGCGGGAACTGCGTCATATGCGCCCATTGGGTTTGCCCACAATGTATCAACTTTTGCAAAATTGCCTGACGGTGTAGTATACCATATGTTAACTTTATAACAGGCATAAGCGGTATTCTCTAAATCATCATAGTTTATATTTATAAAATATGGTAATTCATAAATAGGGTTTACTGGCGTCACTTTAAGCAATGGATATAAAGTATTTGACGGATATAATGTTGAAGACGGGTAAACCATATCTATAACATTGTCTATTCTTACAAATTCTATTTCATCAGTCAAATACGGTTGTGGCGTGTTTATAAAGGTCTGTTCGTCCGTAAATTTGTGTTTGGCAATTTTTATATGTGCGCCTATAATGTTCCCTACATATTTTAAAAAATCAGAAATTAAAATTTCGGTTACGGCGTTGGGGTCGGAAGTGTCGGGTTGACCGTTCTTTTTAAATTTGGCAAGTCCTAAAACGGGGAATTTAGCTTTTGCTTTTTCAATATCACAAAAGAATACGCCCGATGTTACCACCATTTGTAAAAAATCGGACAAAACTATTTCTTCGCCTGTAGTATATTGATTATAAATATAGGCATAATTGGCATTAAGCCTTTGCGATAATATGCTTGATATTGTGGCTGATATTGTACGCCTATTGTCGGTAAATTTTTCTTTTTCAACAAAGCCTTGCATATATACAACATATTCAGTGCCAATTTTCTGATAAACAACGCAATATTTACCTAAATAGCGTTCGCCCTCATAAGCCCATTGTATTGTCATTTGAGGTAACACAAAAGTGCCAAACTCAAAAGTGTTACTGTCTACAATTCCCTCGTTAAATTGCATACTTTCACTTATTATCTGTTCGCCTGTTATTCGCTTCACAATCTTATAATAAGTATCGCCCTCAATATCGGGGTTGTCTACTAAATCATAAATCGCAACCGTTAAAGGCTTTTCCACGCTATCCTGAAAGCATAATGCCTTATTTTCGGCAGATAAATCTACCATAAAAACGCCCCCTTAATATTCGATAAATGCAAGCCGTACCTTATCCATAAGCACCTCACCATTGCGAATAAGCAAGGGTGTAAATGTTATATCGGGCATATAAAACCCCCCTTGTTCATATGTGTGTGTATCAAAGCAATAATGAATAATTTTCAGCTTTCGTTCCTTTGCGTTTATAATACCACTATTCAAGATATTTTGCAAGGACAATAGTTCCCTTTCAAATAAGGGTGGTGTATTCCATTCCAGTTTTGACCTTGTGTGGTTTAAAGTGTTGCGGTGTAGTTTGCCCAAATTGTCTTGATAACTGTCAAGGTCTTGCCGTTGGTTCGGAGTGGAAACATAGCTTGTTAAAGATATATACTTATTCGGTATAGGTACAGCCGTGTTATCACTCGCCCTTATTACTTTTACAAAATATGTGTCAAACATATGTTCCCACTCCTAAATTAAAATGCACTTGCGCCAGTGCGCCGTTTAAAATTATTGTTTTGGTTTCTAACAGCCGTGAATACCTCTCTGCCGTCAATCTGTACCGTGATAGGCTGACTGCCACCGCTTGTTTTGCCCATAGCGTCCACAACGGCATTATATACGCCAAGGGAGACAGCTTGAACAATTTGGTCGTTATTAGCTACCGCAGTTCTGCCACCAATAGAGCCTACCATTTCAGGTTTGCCGTTTTCCCTTGTCATAAATAACTGTGCCGAATCAACAAAACCGCCGCTTGCGTAGCCTTTAATTTTGCTCGAATTTTTCTTAACAAAATCATCTTTCAACACTTTGCCAGATGTTGAGCCAAAAATTCGTTTTACAGCTCCTGTTATAATACCTTTTGCGGCATTATATAATAATTCAACAACCTTTTTAATAGGGAATAAGACATTTACAAGGTTTTTTAAAAAAGTGCCAATGGAATGTGTCTCAAAATAATTGATGACTGATTCGCCAATGCCCTTTATCAATTTAACGACTGCATTAATAACCGCGCCACCTATTTTTTCCCAACTTTTGGGTTTAATCATAAAATTAGCTATTTTATCAAATAAATTTAAACAACTATCTATAGCTTTCTTGCCGACTTTTTCCCAGTCTATTCCGTCAATAAATTCAGCAATGCCATTGAGAATTTTCGTATAAGTTTCGGCGTCTGTAATCCAGTTTACAAATTCATCTGTAAAATCAAGAGCGCCTATCAAAAGTCCGCTAAAAGTCGAGCCCAAAGATTTCCAGTCCAAAGTACCAATTAAATCATTTATGCCACCAAAAAGGGTTTTGCCTAAATTGCCAAAATCAAAGTCATTTACCAATCCGTCAGCAAAGTTAATAGCCATATTAAGTTTATCGGCTATATTTTGCCCCCATTTATTTTGGTCGAGACTGCTAACAACACCATTGATTTTCTGTGCTAACAAAGAGCCGACAGATTTCCAATCGCCATTTTCAATACTGCGTATAAGAGCGCCAGCAAAACCGCCTTTAACATTCACATTGGCGATTTCAAACATTTTAGAATAATCGTCACCAGCGGTAGCTGAACTTCCCATATTGCTTGTAATATTATTGATTTCATCAAAACTCGCCAGCGCATTACGGTTAGCTTTTGCGGTTTCGTTTGTGGCTTTGGCATATTCTTTTTGATATTTGATAGCCTTTTTAAAAGTTTTCTGCCCTGTAAGTGCGGCAAATATTTCAGCTAAACGGTTAGCCATATCAGCCAATCTATCAACAGCTTGCTCAATGGCTGGTGTAAAATAATTGATTATCGGTGCTGTTGCCGCTCCTATGGCATTTTTAAGATATAGAAAACTTGTAGATAGTCTATCCAAACTATTGGCAAATCTGCCGTCAATGGCTTTGCTATACTGATATAAATTAGCCGTTCCCTCTTGTATACTCTTTGTAATGGTTTGGAATACAGAAGATAATACACGGTATATCAAGAAAAATTGAATACTATCCGAAATTCTCCGTAATAGCTTATGAACGCCTGTAAGAGATTTATGCGCCTTATTGGAACGCTTAGAAATATCACTTAATGATTTTTTACCGTTTTTGCCGACTTTATCAAAATTCGCAGAAAGTTTGGCAGTAGATTTTACCAGTGGAGCTACTGCTGTCTCGGATTTTTGTGCGCTAGTTGCGAAATCCATAAGATTAACGGTATTGCTTTTTGCTTTTGTGCGTTCTAACTCGCGGTTCAACTGCTCAATTTGTTTTAAAAGCTTTTGAACGGTTGGATTTTCGTAGCCCTCACCCGCACCTGCTAATTCTCGCAACTCTGCGTTTGCTTTTTCTAATTCCTTTGATAAATAATCAATTTTAGCCGCCCCCGAAGTTAAATAATCAATATTTACCGCAGCCTTTTTGGTTTCTTCTTGCGCCCGCTCAAAATCAGCCACAATTTTCCGCAAGTTGGCAGAAGCAGGAGCAAATTTTTGTTCTACGGTTTCAACCCAAGACAAATCGGGCAACGGCGCAGCAGTAAGTGCCTTAATTTTCTCTTGCGTTTTTGCAAAGGTAGCCGCCAAAGAATTAAATGTAGTTGTGCCTTCTTTGCCTTGTTTTGCAAGTTCAACCATTTTAGCCCTTGCGCTTTCGAGTTTGAGCTCGTATCTACCTAATTCAGTAGCCGACTTTTCAATGGTTCGCTCTACTATTGAATTAGCTTCGGCTTGCGAATGAGTGGACTTAGCCAATTCTTTATTTATTCTATCGACAGATTGTAATTGCTTTAGAGCATTTTTAGCCACATCAATGTTTTCAAGAGATTTGCCCTCGGATTTTAGTTTTTCACCCACATTGACAACCTCTTGAAAAAGCCTCTCTAAAACTTCTATTTTTGAAAAGTTCCAACCTTTTTCAACAGTCTCTTGGAATTTTTCAAGCTTTTTATCGACTTCATCAATCTTTTCACTTGAATTTTTTGTATCGACTTCTATGTCAATTCCAATTCTATCAACATCATATTCATTTGCCATATAATCACCACCTTAATGGTTATTATTTAATATATATTATCTTTTGCCTAAATTCTTAAAGAATATATAGGCTTTCAACCTCTCGGCTTTCAACTGTTCCTCGGTCATACATTCCTCGGATTGTGCCTTAAAATCGTCTGTAAACGGTTTTTCAGGATAGTCAGGTATTTTATTGGCTGTATTCTTATCTGCCAGTGTAGCCACCAAAATGGACGAATTAAGGGCGTTCTTGAACCACGCGCCTAATTCCCACCGTTCTTGTGCCTTTATTTTCTGCCTTTGTTCGTAAGCCTCAAAGTCAATTTGAATTGTTTTAGGTGTAAGCCCCCAAAAGTCGGAACGCAAACCGCCTATTACCAAATATGGGAGTAACCATTCGTGATTAACCCACTCTTTGATACTCCCATACTCCTCAATAGTTTTTTGCTTTTTTGCGGTTGAGCTTATTCCTCGCTCGTTGTAGTTTCCTTTTTTTCCACCGACTGTTGGGTTGCGCGAAAAAAATCACTTTCGACTAAAGCTTCCATAAGCGGCACACAATCGTCAAACGAGCCACCGTTTCTAAGATGTGCCATAATCTCCGCTCCTGCCTGTTCAACAGTAATGTCGCCAAACCACGCTAAAAGCGCTCTAAAAGCTGACATACTGGACTTTTTGAGAGCGGGAACGCTCAATCCTAATTCTTCAAGCTCACATATTGCGTTGAAGTCAATCACTTTGTCGAGATTGTAGTCCTTGCTATTTATTGTTATTTTTTTCATAATTAACTCCTCGGTTATAAAAAATGTTCAATCTTTAACTGATTATTTTATTATTTGTTGAATAATGACCGTGTTTTATAGGTCGGGTCAGTCGCAAATACGGGTTCTCCCGTAGGCGTAACATAGAGTGTTGTTTCATAAAGTGCATTAGCACTCGCCTCAGGTATTCCCATATGTGCAGGCTGAATAGTCACATAAGCCGATTTATCAAATCCCGGTATATCGAAACAAAGCCAAGTTTTTTTATTTGCGGCAATTCCGGTTTCATACGCCGTAACCATAGCTTCCCAAATGTTGTAAAGTTCCTGTGTCAAGTTTGCGGATATTTCAAGCGCACCGCCAAGGTCTTTCAGCAACTGAACATAGGAAGTATATTCTGTGTTGTCAAAAGTAGTAGCGTCTGCCGTGTTAGGTGACGGGTTGAATGACGGGATAGATTTTAAATCAGGTATATGCGTATAATCAGCAGTGGGTCTTGTTCCCGCCGTTGCTTCTACTGCATAAGACACTTTAATGCCTATTGTAGATAATGCAATTCCCATAGTTATAACTCCTTTATAGATTATTTATTAACAGTAAGATTAAATCTTAATATACTGTAATAGGTTGTAGTGCCGTTTTCATAGGGCGTACTATTCGTCCATTGCGCACGGCGTGTATTTAAAATATTTGGTATGTTTTCTTTAACAGTGTTCTTAGCGAACCAACTGCAAAGCTTCTCACTTAACAGACTACAAGATTTTTGCGCACTGTATTTCTTGCCGCCTATATTCATTTGATTAGCCATAACAATTATTTGCAAATAGACATCTGCGACTTGTTCGCCCTCAAATGTAGTGGCTCGGTCAAGTTCCGCGTTATCCATAATGGCAAGTAATATTTCGGGTGGGTTAGGTTTAGAACCGTAAGGATATTGCTCTTTAATGCCGATTGACATACTCAATTCTTTATCTTCGGCTATTCTGCCATTGATATAGCTCTTTAGTTCGTCTATAAGCATTTATCACACATCCTTTTCGTCTAAATACTGCTTAATGGCTTTTGTAGCTCCACCTTTTCTAATATGCTCGGCGGTGCGCCACATTTGTGCTTGTGCTTCCCAACCCTCGGAAAAGTTGTTGCCCCAAAACCACCCTTTAGCATTATTGACGGTAGCTTTTGTGTCGGGGTTATCGTAATAATATTCCCACCCGTTTGTGGTGTGGGTTTTGCCTGCACTCTCAAATGTTATCGGCTCTGTAGGCAAATTCCCCTCATAAGAACCTTTACCGACCAAACCTGTACCATACTCAAGAAATGCAACTTGTTTGCCCTCGGCGGTTATCTTTGCTTTCCCATTGCCAGTGTTTTCAGCACTAACCATTATGCTATCACCGCTGTAAAGCGATTGAGCATAATCACTCCCATATTTGGAAATAGCTAAGGCAAGTTCATCACTTGTTGTTTGTTTAAGCTTTTGCAATCGGTTTCTAAAATTTGTTATGCCAGTTACAGTAACCTTGCTCACGGTTCTATCCTCTCCAATGTGATTGTATAGGATATTAAGTGATTAAGAACAGCAGTAACCATAGCGTTTGCGCCGTCTCCGTTGATATAATTCTTATCAGCAGTATTCGGCTCTTTGCCCTCAATGTAAAGCAAATCGCCCTCATTGAATACATTATCAAAATAAGGCTTTTTGGCTTTCATATTCCAAACTCGGCTCAACTTTTCACCATACTGCAATGTGGCAAGATAACCGCTTGCAGAATTGATTGACAAATAGTTAAAGGCAAGTTTGTATTCTTTCGGGGTTTCATAAACTACTATGCCCTCGTCATTCTCGCCTATTTTCTTGCAAAGCCATATTGACTGCCCAATTTTCATTGCTCAACCACCGACTTTGTAACAGCTTTTGCTTTAGGTGTAATAGTAGATAACAGCGTTCTTGAAATATGCGCACTGTCGAAAGTAAAACTCATACCATTTTCGGAATATGCCGTAACAGAAGACAGCCCGTCACGCTCTAATGTCTCTTGCATTATATTACGCACAATGCTGACATCTCGTGCGTATTCTTCGGGTATCTCCATTATTGTACGGTCAAAAGGAAAGGACAGCGACAGATATAAATTCAATGAGCAGCGGTATAAATCGTCAACTTGTTCTTCCGTCAAATAGCTATACTTTTTATGGAAGTCCTCTTTCATTACACTTACTAAATCATTTACTTTCATAAGTCGCTATCCTTTCAAAAAATCATAAATATTATCCCTTTTTAGGCTTTATCTTAATTCCTTTAAGAACCGCCGCCTTAAGAGTGTTCTTGAGGACAGTACCAGCAACAAGCTCAACCTCGCCTTTCTTAACTGCTCCGGGAGCGGTCATATCAGGCATATAGGTATTGATTACATTGTTGCCAATGGGGGAAATGCCGTGGAAAGCATCAAGACCGAGAGCAACAGCATATATAGCGGTTGTACCCTCTGTGGCGGCTGTAGGTGTTGAGGTCGGTATAACATCAACAGTCTTTGTGCCATTGTAATAACCGCCAACATCCATAAGCGGAATATCGTTGTAAGCTTCAACGGGTCTGCCAAACGCGTCTTCACTGCGGGTATAATAACCAGCTCTACGAGCGGCACTCCTCAATTTAGACAGCATTTCTCTGTTCATAAGCAACATAGAGGGCTTGCCGTCAACTGCCGAAATAACGGTATCAAGTTCATCAAGGAACGCCGAATAATTGTTATCCATATTTGCCGAGGTGGTAAGGTCTACCGCGCTTGTAAACTCATTTTCAGTGCCCTCAAGCGCTTTAGCAAGTCCGCTGGTAGTGTCGTTAATAGCCTTGTTATGGAAGAAGTTGGCGGTTGCTTTAATCTTCTGTTCAGCCTGAAAAGCAAGCTCATCAACTGCGCCGCTTGTGTTTTGAAGAACACGGTCAACCTCGAACGAACCGCCCATAATTTCAGCCTTGGCAGTCTTTTCCTCGCGCTTGGCTTCGCCGGGGGTGTACTCCGAGTTGATAGCACGGACAGCTGCCGTGGAGGGGGTTTTAAGCTGAATATATCCATAAGTCAGCGTTGAACCGCCGGTACCGGGGGAAATTGCGTTGTCAAATGTCAGCGCGTCAAGCAACAGTGACGAACGCCTAAACATATCGATTATCTGCTGGTCTACTTTATCAGCCATACCAACTTTGGCTTCTGCGAGTGTAATGCTCATAATTGTTTGCTCCTTTATTTATCGTATTTTTCGTGTAGAGCTTCTACCAATGAAGCAGGCTCTACATCAAGTTTGCCATTGCCTGCGGCGGGAGGATTGACATTATTTTTAATATCCTGTGCCGCTGATTTTTTAGAGGCACTTTCCACTCTGTCGGACATAACCTTTGCAAAAGCGGACGGTGACTGTTCATTTTCCATAAGGTATTTGATTTCCTCACTGGAAAAGCCGTTGTCAACAAGCTGTTCTTTAGCTTTGAGAGAAGCAAGCTCTTTTTCCATTGCTTGCACTCTTGCTATTTCAGCCGCAGAGGTTTCAGCCTGTTTTTCTTCCTCTGTCTGCTTTGAAGTCTTATACTCGTCATATTCTTTTTTGATAGACTTAAGCGCGTTTTCGGCTTCCGTCAGTCGACCCTTAGCAACATAATCGCCCTTTGATAGGTCGGCTAACTTCATTTTGGATATGATTTCGCCAATTTCCTCGGCAGTCATACCCTCTTTGTAGGCTTCGCCTAACAGTTCTTGTAGTGTCATAGTTCCTCTTTCCTGTATCAGCCTTAATTTATAAATCCGCAGTCGGCTCTGCGCTTGATACATTCCTACCATAAACGCTGATAGGGGAGCGAATTTATAAAAATGCCTTATTCGGCAATTTTATCATTGTTCGGGTCAATTTGCTCATTCTGAACATCTTGACTTTCGGAATTGTCCGCATTAGCCACCGCATTTAAAACGTTGTTTTCAGCGGTTTTGCGTTCTTCCTCTTTTTTCTTGTTCACATTATCAATCCACTTTTGAGCGTCAGCACACGGGTCAAGTGACAAGTTTATATATTTAAGAATAAGTTCCTCGGGCATACCAATGTTATAAAGATTAACGGCGCTTTGTGTCTTACTCAAAATATCGTCATTCGGATTGATATTGTAGTGTATCTCAATCTGACTTGCGGTCAATTCATTAACTTTTGTTTGCGGTACAGTGTGGCAAACCGCTATAAGCTGTTTAAGTAACTGATAATCGGTCTTTTCGCAGCCTATTATATCGCCTTTAATAATGGTGTAGGCATTTTCCCAACCGCCGCCTAAAAGCCTTGCTTTGCCAGTATCGCCGCCGCTTGAAGTAACGCCACTTGCAAGCGGAACGCCCGCTATGTCATAAGCCTTTGATACTCTTTGCTCATAGAATGTATTTATATCCTGCTGGCTGAATTGAATATCAACCGTGCTGAAATCCGCAGGAGTTTCAGGATTGTTTGTTGAAATAAGAACCGCACCGCCGGCTATCATTTGGTCTACCGTGTTTTGGTCTGCTTCGACATTCTTAAATACATACAATTTGTTGGCGTTATCATAAACACAGTCGGCACAGTTTGAAACAACCATATTGATAGCATTAAACAAGCTTAAATTGAGTTCTATTATGCCTATACGCTCTTTGTTGAATATATGCTCTATAATCGGCAAATAGCGGTAGCTCTCGGGCTGTGAGTGTATCTCGGGCACATTTGAACTCACAGTAATGCAATTCGGAAATGCCACATTGTTATATACAAAAACATTATCTCTTGTGTAGACGGTGATTATATATCGTCTTCCGACATTGTTAAATAACGTATTGTCGGTAATATCAGCTATATTTACACAGAAAAGTTCTATTTCACCGACATATGACGAATATACAACAAAGTTTTCAAGCGGGCTGACACAATTCATAGCAAACGGAGCTTCGGTATCTTTGTCATAGTCTATCGAATATGTACCGTCCATATTTATTATGTCAGTCCTCGGCTGAACAAATGATGTGCCTACGCCATATTTAAACGCGTCCTTTTTAATTTCCATAAATTCAGTATGAAAACCGCTATCGGACAAAAAGCGGTCAAATATGTGCAAATCGTCATTGCAATTGTCACTTTTATGCGAAAACTGCATTTTATCGCCCAACATAAAGTTTACTTTAAAGTCAACCTGTCGTTTTGCGTGATTTTCAACGATTTTACTGTTGTTGTTAGACACATACGGTCTTGTTTTTGCTAAAATATCCTGCTTGCCCTCGTAAACATCAGAAAAATATTGCATTTTCTTAATATTTTCTTTATGCGCAGCAAGGCATTGATTGAGATAGTTTTTAAATACTGCAATAGTCTGTTCGGGTGTGCGTATTTCGTCAGGCTTTATCGGAATTTTTATCTTTTTAATACCCTGATATGAAAAGTTCAAATTATTCACTCCAAAAACAAAAAATGCAAAGCCACAGCTTTTGTGACCTTGCACTTGATACTTTCAACCCGTCTTAGGGTTTATTTGTCATTTTCTGCACCGAATAACTTATTTTTCTCTTGCAGTTCGGGCAAGTAATGTTTTGATTGCTATTTTGTATGTTAAAATCTACATCAAATCCATATTTTACATAAACTTTTATAGATTTTGTATGGCACATAGGACATTCTTTTACTACCAAAACACTGCCCCCTTTTAATTCTATTATATGCAACATTGAAAATTTGTCAAGTATTTTTTTAATTTGCTCGTCTACGATTAAGAATTGTGATAGAATTTTGCCGTTTTTTGAAAGATAAATATTTTTGAGCGTACATTGCTATCACATCTATGCTATCATCATAGGCATTGTGCGCCGTATATGAAAACGAGGTGAGGTACTTCATAAACTTGCCAAACTCAGAACCTTGCGCATACATTCCAAATTCGGGGAACACAATAGAAGACTTTATGACAGCTTCATTATCATATATTTTATCTTCTTTATGCTTATAGCTATATACTCCTGTAATATTGCAATAGTCTATGCCTCTTTCGTAAAGCATACCGCGCAATAGTGTGGCGAGGCTTGTATCAGTGTTGCGCTCTATGTGCAATCGCGTAATGTGGTGCTGCTCTATTTTACGAATTATAGTAGGATATATCTTTTCCATAGGCTTCATTTCAAATATACAGTCTTTGAGATAATGTTTATCGCCTATAGGCAGACAAATAGCCATTGCTATATAGTTTGCACCAGTACGCGCAGGGTCAAGCATAGCCCAACAGCTTTCCTCCTCTTTTTCTTCCTCAATATGTGGTATAGCCTTATATGTTAATAGATTATCATAGCTAAAAGCACAACCCTCAATAGGCATAGGCTCTTGCATATCCATAGCCATAAAAGTATTATAGTCAGCAAGTCTATCTGCACGAGCTTTCTCGGTTGTGTACTTATGCGGATATGTGCTTTCGTCAGTGTCCCAGTCAAGTTTAGGCACAGAAACAAAAACAGATTTATATTTCGCATTGAATTTTGTGTATTTGTTGATTTTACTCTGTTTAGCCGTATCACCGCCATATTTGCGCTTTATCGTAGACAAAAAGTCATAAATATGGTAGGTAGTGCCACTGAAAACCTCAAAACTGTTATTATCGTCATATTTTCGCTTTTCCCATTGGGCTTGATACTGCTCTATATCTTTTTCGTGCATATTGATATTGCCCTTATCTTTTGACCGTGTAATATCATCGTAAAAGCGGTATTTATATCGTCCACCGTCCACAGGGGTATCTTTATTTGCTAATAGGAACGATGTACCTTTAATACTGCCGTGAATAAGCAAGCGTGCCACCTGATTATTGCCACCCTCACGCCGAACATCAAATATTTTGTCCTTGTCACCCTCAAATTGAGCATAATAAGGAAATACTTTGGCATAATTGGGCTTGCACATATATTTTACCAATTTTGCGGACATATCGGTTATCAATGAGGGGTTTCCAACTATTTTTAATACATCTGCGTTTATATCTATGCCAAATATATAAGCTATCAAAACGGTATCGGCATAGCTATTATGTGATACGATGCCATTTGCAATAAAATTGTGCGTTTCTTCGACTTCAATATCAACCATATCAGTTAAATCTTCGTCAAATTCTATGCTTTTTATCTTTTGCCATACAAAGTTATTTGAAAGAACCTCTTTAAGCAATCCCGTTTTTTCTAAAAATTCGTTAACTTCATCACCATAATTAAACGGCGGACAAATTTCAAAAAGGCAATCACTTAAAGCTATATCTTTACACATTTTATAACCTTTATCGGTATACAATCTATGTTCGGGGCTACAAACTATCGCTTTGCCGTCATTAAGTTCAATTCTAACTTGTTTTTTCTCTGTATTCCATTTGTTTGTTATTTGTCTTACGACAGCCTTATTTTCTTTCATAGAATACACAAAATCGCCAATATTAACATCTTTGATAGGTTTATACCCCTGAATGGTTAAAATAGGCGTATCAGCTTTTAGGCATTTCCCATACCCGACTGGGCATTGTTTTTCAAGGTATTTCACAGTGCCGTCAAGCACCATTTTATCAGCATAATACCAAAATCCCTTAAAACAATTAAGGTTATATTTCCATACCTTGTCATTTTCAGGCATACCCCACTCCATATAAAGCGCAAAGTGTTCTATGTTGCGGAAAGCCGACAAAGCGTAAAAATTCTCATACAATTTGCCGTATTCGGTATAATTCTCTTGCAATTTCAGCAGCCGAGCCTTGTTTTCCTCGGTAAATTTCTCTTTTTTGAGTTTATCAGCCAAAACAGCCATTTTTTTTAGTTTATCTCGCAATGTAGGCAAAACAAATTTGCAGACATACTCAATATGCTTGCGGATTTCATCCTCACCCTCGTTGTCACGCAACTGTGCCAAATAACCGTGTATCTGCGAGTGCATAGTGCGATATAAATTATCGCTGACAGCTAAAACATACTCGTCACTGTCTAAATACTTTGCATTTTTGCGCATTTCGCTAAACGCAACACAGCCTTCACGAACAATCTCACCGATATTATCCATTCATAGCACCTCCGCCATTTTTTATAATTATAGCAAATAAGCCAAACAATTTCAAGTGCATAAAAAGCGACCGCCCAGCAGAGAGGTGTACAACTGCCAAGCGGTCAAAGAAAGGAGATAATGAAAACGTCTAAACAAAACTTAAATATCAGAGTTTTCAAATACAATATACCACATATTTTCTCATTTGTCAATAGCAAAAAAGCAATAACCATTACAGTTATTGCCTTTCCGCTATATCCAAAATTATTACTGTATAGCCATTATATCATATCCATTACTCTTTGTCAAGCTCTAATAAAAACGCAACATTGCAAGCAATATGATACAAGTGCGGCAGCCCGCTATCTTCATCAACCCCGTGCGGCTCTTTCAGCCATTTGCATATGTGGCGCATTAAAGCCGCCCTATATCGTTTAGGGTCAACATTCTTATAACTGCCCTCGCCATATTTTTCAGCACCGTGTGTCATAACAATGCCCACAGCCTCTATTATCTCCGCAGGCACTAAATCTAACCTCGGCTTGCCACCGTCGTGCTTTAACCCGTCTGTAACAACATCCATTGTAAACCCACCTCTCTCAATATCAGCCATAAGCCATACCGCCATTATAGCACCCCGTCCCGGCGCTTGTCAACCCTTGCATAAATTCTGCATTTTTATTCATTTTCTATGCACAAGCCGGCAAAAAACAACTTTGTAAATTTTTAAAATTAGGAGGGGTAACCCGACCACCGGCTGACCTTTTCGGGGTAGGGTTCGGGGTGGGTTTTGTTCCCGGAACGCCTATAAATAAAGCTTTTTTCGTTACAAATACGAACGATAAAGAAACAACCCTATATTTTACGACATTTCAAGCCCGCTTTATCACTTTATCACTTTATCGCGGTAAAGTTGATGGGATTACTGCTTTTTATTTTCAATACTTTTTATTTATTTTAAATACTTTCTTTTTGGTTTATACTTTTTTATATTATACCCATATAAATATTTATATACTTTGATATTGTGCAGACTTATATATATAATATGTTTGTGCTTATGCGTAAAAGCTTATACAAACAATAACAATATAATAACACGGTGCGAGGCTTAGGGCTATTATAGAACATTTTAGGGGGTTTATATAATACTGTGGTATACTCTGCATATTATGAATAAATAGGCATATCAAAATATTTATTTAAAAATTAAAAATTTTACTTGACAAATATATAATATAGTGATATAATAAAGACAACGAAAGGAAAGGAGAAAAAACAAGATGAAAACGGAAGATATTAAAAATCTGTTGCATTTGGTTATTGAACTTCTGAAACGTTGTAAAACGGTTGAGGAAGCTATAAAAGCAATTTGCAACGCTTACGACATCCACGAATAACAAACGCCGAGCCGGGCGGCATAACCCGGCAGCCTTTCGGGCTGTTAATTAAAATAAATAAAAGAGGTTTTCAAAATGGAAAGATACACACAAAAACACTTAAAAAATCTTGTGAACACTGGCGCGGCTGTTGATATTACCCGCGGCGACAACGAAACGCGCAGCCAAATAATCAACGAAGAAGAATATTATATCCAAATAGGATATAGCGCGGGCGTTTATGGTTGTAATGGTATGTTGTTAAAAGGTCATAAAACGGGCAAATTATACGCAGTTACAAGCCGCGCCAGCGCGATATATATATTTTAATTAGCAGAGTGGCGGCGGCTTTGGCTGCCGTTAATGCGGCAGGGCATACGGTCACAAGCCCCGAAAGCCCGAAAGCATAATTTTATATTGAGGTGTAAAAAATGAAAACAAACAACAAAAAAGCACGCGAGAACATACGCAAATACATTATTGCAAACTTTACCCCGGAGGGCTACACGGACAACCCCCCGCAGGAGTTCCCCGAAATAGCCCGATTTATTTTATCCACTTTCAGAAAAGAAAAATATAACACCCCGGAAGACTTCCGATATTATCGAAAAAATGAGCTTGCAGCTTTTGCGGATTGGTGCGCGGGGCTTTGCGGTGTTCTTGATACTTGTTATTTTTATAACCGTTCCGCCGTTGGTGACCTCGGCGCAATTCTTAAAGAAACAGAAGAAGAAAAAGCGCGCTATACAGAAGAACAAGCCGAAAATACATTAACTTTTTTAATTTATCGCGAGTTAATAAAAGGGGCTACAGAATAATGTATAACGGTGAACAATTGGCGCAGGCGCTGACCGTTTTCGGTCTGCCCTGCGTTTTTAAAGAAATGAAACAAACCCCACGAAATACAATATATTATTTTGATTTTACGGACTGGAACAAAGTCACAGCGGGCAGGCGCAAAACAGCACTTGACCGTCTTTCACTATATGCCGAACATCAATTTAATTATATTGACAGTAATATATCACATTTTGCAATATATCACGCTGAAGACAATTATAGTATTGTCCCGCTTTTCGAACTTGCCTTGCCTGCTGATGATACATATAAATTCATTGCGGGCATAAACGAGGACGGCGGACAAGTCAATATTTCATTAGACGAAATGACGCATGCATTAATTGCAGGTACTACCGGCAGCGGTAAAAGCGTATTTTTGAAAAGCTTTTTATATTCTTTATTGACTACCAATAGCCCGAATAAAGTAAAATGTGCTATTATAGATAAAAAACGCAGTTTGAATTATTGGAGCAGGGCGGCGCACTGTCTCAAAGTCGTTAATGATGATATTTCGGCAATAACTTTATTAAATACTTTTCAAAAAGAAATGTATAACCGATATGAAGAATTGCAGCGGCGAGGACTTGAAAAAAATATCGGGTTGTTTCCTAAGTGGGTATTGATAATTGATGAATTGGCGGATTTAATGCTGACCGAGCGCAAAACAGAAATTGAAAGTAAACTTGTTTCGCTTTGTCAGCTCGGGCGCGCTGCTGGTATTCATTGCATATTATGCACCCAGTCGCCCCGCGTTGCCGTTGTCAGTGGTTTAATTCAAGCGAACACCCCGACAAAGATTATATTTAAAACAGCCAACACGCGGGAAAGTGTGTTGTGTTTGGGTCATTCGGGAGCGGAAAAGCTGCTTGGGAATGGTGACTGCCTTATAAAATTACCCGATAAAGTAAAAGATATTAGAGTGCAAACACCGTTTGCAAGTGATGAAGACTTTAGAAACTGCATAGAATAGAGGTATAGAAATGATTTTTAGTGTTTTAGCTTATATTTTAGTAGTCGGTATTGGCTGTATATTCTTTGAGTGTACGAAAACAGGACAGAAGATAGCCGATAAAATCTACAAGAAAATAATAAAATAATGCTTTTGACCGTCCGCAGCTTGTGGGCGGTTCTTTTTATGCCTATTTAAAACTATGCTCTAAAATGCTCTGTATTGCGTTTTAATGTTTACACTAGTATTTATATTCCGAAATAATAAAAAAGCCGTACAACCCCAAAAGAAACGATATTTTTAATATTCTAAAGCAAAAAGAAACTGCCGAAAGTGTTTTTAAACTCTCGACAGTCTTTTTTTATTGTTCCGATATGGCTTGTAGTTCGGCTTGCAGTCGCTCAAATACTGCTTGCCGGCTGATATGGTGTCTTCTTGCTATTTCCGATATATCGCCCCTTATCGCTTTGCCCTCTCTACGCATAAGAGCGGCTTTTTTTATTTCCTCGCATAGTTCCGCTTTTGGCGGTCGTGTTTTAATATTACAATAAGCATTTAAAGTATATCTCACATTATATCGGGATATATTTAATTTATGGGCTATCATATCCACATTATGCAGTCCACTTTCCCACAAGGCTTTTATTTGCTCCTTGTTGGCTGTGCCGTCGTCGCTTACCACTCTGCCTCGCCTTATTGTTCCGCCGTTTGCCTTTATTGTATTGACAACATAATATCGCGATAGCCCTACAATATCAGCAGTTCTTGTCACTGTATAGCCCTTATAATGGCATATCATAATATCGTCTATTTGGCTTTGTTTTAGTTTCATTCAGTTATTGCTCCTGTTGGGTCTTCAAGCCAGTAAACGCCTATAACCGTATTGCGCCCATAACGGGTTTTAACCGCTTTATCACGGCGATTTATTATATAGCCCTTGTTGCGTAAATGGTATATAATTCCGCTTAGCCTTGTTGCGCCGTAAAGTTCTATTGCCTGCATTGAAGTTAATTCTCTGCCTGATAATAAATGCTCTAATATGGCTTTTGTTTGCGTGTTGTCGTGTACCATTATTCTGCCCCCTTTAATATTCTGCTTACCGTAGCTATGCTTATATTTAATATATTGGCTATGTCTCTGTAACTCTTGTGTTCAGCTTTCAAATTAACCACTTGTTGCCGAATTTCGTCTGATATTGTTTTCGGTCTGCCGAGTGTAACACCCTGTTGTTTTTTTCTTTGCAACGCGTTGGATGTATTATAGCCTATTTGTCTTTTCAAAAATTCGTCTTGTATAAAGAATTGAGATATAGTCATCCAAGTATACGGGTTCATTTTTTCCCCGCCCTCTAATGTTATGCCATTGCTCAAAAACTTTACAGTTGCTTTTTTCTGTTGTGTTATTAAATCAAGCATTTCAAAGCAATCAATATAATTTCTGCCAAAGCGTGATGTTTCGGTAAGGCAAACAATGTCTGTTGGTTCGAGGCATTCAAGCATTTTGTTAAACTGCTCACGCTGATTACCTTTAACGCCGCCGCTGATATGTTCCTCAAAAATCATATCAAACTCATATCCGCTATTTTCAAGCAAATACATCTGTCGCTCATAATCTTGTTTCGCTGATTTTTCGGTTGTAGATACTCTACAATAAGCTATTACTTTGCACATTCTTATTTCCCTTTCTTACGGTATAAATAAAAGCCTATAATATATTACTTTTCTAACCGCAATTATATTATAAGCCTTTATGTAACATTTGTCAAGCAAAATATTTAATCTTTAAATGATTATTTCCAATAAAAAATAGGCAAAGGCAAAATCAACCATTGCTTGTGATAGAAAAAATGCCGTAATATAAGCGGGCGCTTTAGTCTTAAAGCCCATTACAGATAATGCCAAACCCATAATGCCTATTGTTATGCCAAATATAGCTAATATTGTTTTAAGCATTTCATTCCCCTTTCTTGTCTAACAGAGCTTTCATATTTGCTAATTCTTTTAGTTCATATCGGAATTGCCCCTCGTTCAATGCGTCACTTGCCTTATCGAGTATACTTTCCGCGTCGCCTATTTGTACCAATTCGTGACCGTAGCCGCCCTTGCTCTTTAACCGTAGCTTGCTTGTTGACTCTTTCTGTTGACCTTGTTCGGCTGCTGAAAGAGTAAAGTTTATTAAATCGGCTTCAATATCACCGCATACTTGCTTGACATCATCAGCCGCATTGTTGCGCAAATGCTCAAACGCCGATACACTTATTCTTGCAAACGCCAAAAATTCAAGTTTATTCGGCGTATATGATATAGCCATATTTATATATGTCATAAGTGATAAATAGGCATTATAGATATTATAAATATCATCTGCCGACAGTTTAAGGGCAATATCATTTGTGACCGTGCGTTCCTGCCGGAGAATTTCGCCAAGTTTTACTCTCACACGGTATTCAAGAGTATCAGCTAAATACTTTTCGCCTTGCCTTGATTTATTCATAATATCCGAACGGCATATCTTGATAAATTCTTCAAGCTGCGACTTTATTGTTTCAACTTTAGCTTGATATTTTGTTAATACTTCATTATCCATATTATTCGCCTGCCAATTCTACATACTGCCCGTAGCTCAAACAAGTATTATGCTCTTTGCTGTATTTTGCCCGTTCTTTTTCAATGACTTTCAGCGATTTAAACTTATATTTTGTTTTTTTAGATACAGGGCATGAGTTTTTTGAACGAAACATTTCTTTTTGCCGTTCGTAATTTTCTTGTCTGCTTTTGTTTTTGCATTTTGGGCATTTATGGCTTGATTTTGTATAAAACTTGCCACCACATTCGCAGCACAACTTTGAATTTATGTTTTTTTCGATAAGTTTGTTTAAAACGAGTATGTCGCTCAAAATTAAAGCTTTATTCCACCCAGTGTCTTTCGCAATATCATCTACGCTCATATTGTGCGCAAAATATAATCTTACAAGCTTTCTTTGCCTGCCACCATTAGTATAATCTAACAGTTCGGATATACCACTGTCGTCTATTAAAATTCTATCCATTATTCCAAAATCTCCTCAACATTGATTCCGCTTTCTTTAAGCTTTTGTTCGCATAACCACCATGTACAATCTCCACCCATTTCGTACTTGTCTTCAAGGTCAATTTGAGCATTTTTAAGTTTGTCCGCAAACTTTTGGAGCCGTTCTTGCCCAAAGCCATAATCAAAGCGGAGAATATATAAAATCTGCACCGCCACTTGGTGATTAAAACGCCCTAATAATTTCAAAAATTCCTTTTCGCATTCAGCTTTTAGCGCTTTTCTCTGTGCGCTTGTAGGTTGTTCTTTATTTAGCCTTACTTTCATTATCAATATTCCCCCATTTCGTTTTGTGTGCCGCTTCTTCATAGCATTTTAACAATTCATATTCAATTATATCAATAAATGCCAACTCTATCATTTTAAAAGAAATGCGTTTGTCTATCACAAAACTTTTATTGTAACCCGCCTTAGACACTTCTATAATCAATTCGTCTGAAACATCTGGAATATCTACGGTTGGAATAACTGGTCTCATTGTCACTTGAAGACCCTCTTTTGCCATTTCAAATATTATCTTTGAAAATTCGTTCATTTTGTTTTGCCTTTCTTACGCTTATTATTAAAATTATAAAATTTTGTTGTGCTGTATTTTGTTTCTCTCGGAAGATGTTTAAGGCGTTCGTCAATCTCATTTGATTTTGCCACAACCTTTTGAAAGTGTTCAAGCATTTTAAAATCGAAATATTCAATTATCACTTTTATTTACCCATTTCTGTATTTTTCAAGCGTTTCTTTTAGGCTTTCATCTCCTATATCTCCGCTCTCATACCATTCTACATCGTGAAGTACCGAATTTAATTGTTCAAATAAAACTCCAATTCGCACTTTTGCTGACTTGCAATATTCTACAAGTCTATGAACATCTTTTGCAATATCCTCGTACCCCTTTTCTATTAAAATCTGCTCCATTTGTTCAAGTTCATCGGTTCGACACATTATTTCGGGAAATTCCGAAAAGCATAAATAATTAAAACTTCCACCGCTCATTTTTCTTCCCTCTCAATCAATTCTTTAATCGCCCTGCATATCACCGCCGAACAGGAAACATTGTAATGCTTTTCACAAAAGGCTTGCAACTGTTCCCATAGGTCAGCAGGGATATAAACACCGTGTTTATTTTTATCTTTATTCATTTTGCTCTCCTCTCAAAATAATCTTTTGCCTTTTCGGGGTTATAATTACATTCGTCATTGTCAAAGGAAATTGTTGCCCCGCATTTTTGACATTTGAAAAACCAAAACGGTGCACATATCATACCGTGAGTAATGTTTATTTCCCCACCACAAAACGGGCAAGGTGATGTTTTAATTCTTGCTTTTACTTTCATTCTATATAACTCCAATCTAACGCTTGACCGCAATTCGAACAATATTTAGGGTAATATGAATTTCCCCCTATCAAAGAACCTTTCCCACAAACAGGGCAATTATAAGACTTAATTCCACTCGGATATATAAGGTCTAAAATCGGTGTTTTTGGCATTTGTTTTTTAAGGGCAATAATAGTAGTTTCCAAAGCTTCACTACATTTATCTCGGTATATGCAACCGTGTTCAGTCGTGTTTATTGCTTCTTCGTTTGTCATTCTTCCTCACCAACCATTTCTTTTAAGAGATTTTCAATAGCGATAACATAATCGTTGCACTCGTAACAACACTCTCGGCAATTATAATCGCAATCGTCTTCAAGCCGTATTTCCTCTTTCAATTTTTCAGTAAACTCTTTGTAGGCTTCGGATTTGATTTGTTTTTCAATCTTCGCTGATATTTCTATCTGCTGATTGCTAATCACATTTTGAAGATTTTCAATTTTTAATTTGTACTCCTCGGCTCGTTCTTGTACATCTTGGAATTGTATAGAAACTAAATTAACTTCTTTCTGTAACCTCTCAATCTCTGCCTTTTGGCGGTTGATAAGGTCAAGAACCAATTTGGTAAGAATAATTTCGTCACACCGACCGAACATTTCACAACCTACGCAATCCTCTGCGTTTATATGGCACTCCAAAGCCTTTATAATTTCCTCATCAGTAAATTTCTTATCGGTCATATATCACACCTCATATCTGATTAAGTTCTTCGTGTTTTTCATCTACATATTGCTCTATGGTGGCAATAATACGCTTTTGCAGTGTCGGAGAAATATCGTATTCGCAACAATTGCAACCGTTGTACATCTTAACTCTTTCGCCACGCCTTATAAGTTTCGTGGGAAACCTGCCTGTGGTTTTTCGGTATTTTACGCCGCAAGCAAACAAAAAGATTTTCAAGTTATCAATTTCTTTTTTTATTTCCCTGTACTGTTCATATTGTTTTTCGGTCATTCCTCATCTTTCCTTTCTCCGCCCATTTTAGCGCCACAATTAGGGCAGTAATTATATATTTTTTCTTCGTCTAAAGATATCACTTCGCCGCATTTTGAACATCGATAAACATTATATCCTACATCGCCATCTACATAAATCCATTCACCGTGTTTAACTTCTTGCATATCGCAAACAGTAGCGGCGTTCGGAATACTGTCGTCAACTTCCAATATTCGTTTTACATTCAGTGCGTTTTGCCTTGAATTGAAAAAAATAGTTATTTTACCACCGTTAAAATTATCTATATCCAGCGCCCAATCTCCGCATATTTCGCGAATTTCACTTTTCATTCTTCTACCTCCGAATTAAGCCAGTTTGAAATTTCATTTTTGCACATTTCTGTATTTGTGCCGTCTCCACATAGATTGCCTTTATACGCTCATAGTTTGTCATATCAATCCCTCCCGTTAGCGCTCAGTATTGCACATATCGCAAAGCCTATCAGTGCGCCGATTATAAGTCCGATTATAAAGTTAATCATTTTCTTTGTACCTCTCCCAATTTTCAAATTCCACACAGCTTGCGCACGGCATATCCGAACGGTCATTATCGTAATATGCACAATCCTCACAACACATTGGCTCATTCAAATTATCCATACCTATCACCACACAAACTCGGGATGTTCTGCCATGAATGGTCTAACGACATCTTCAATAGCCTGTTCTGCAACTTTTTCTTTTGAAAAATATATTTTTTGGCATTTATCGAAAGAACCACCGGCTACAATAAATCTTTTAGTCGCTACATTATTAAAGCAAATATAATAGTGTTCATTTTCACCATCCCAATCGCAATCTTCAGCTTCATTATCATAAGCATATTTAAGAAGTTTGCGATTTAATAACTCGTGAAGATATACTTGAATGGCAAAGTCTTTATCATTGAAGTAACCACAGTTTCTATAGTAACGATTATCCATTCCGTCTTTTACATCTTTAAAATCTTCTGTGCCATACCCAGTGACTACAAAATATTTTTCTCCAAATTTCACTCTATCAAATGGGTTATTCCTTTTTTGCTCAATCCTCTCTGCCCAAATACCGAGTGTCTCTAATTGTTCCTTAGAAACCTCTACCTTTTTACCGTTGATTACAATGTAGTTTTCCATTTTTTATCTTCCTTTCTTAATAAGAACGCCCCCACAAATGATACGGCACTTGCAGGAGCGTTTATTCTATGCGGCATTACCCGGTTATAGACTATTTAATTGTTCAGAGCCGTATCTCTGTTAATTATAATAGCATATAGTAATTTATTTGTCAAGAATATTTTTAAATATTTTTTGAATTATAACATTTCTCCAAATATCGCTTCTAATACAGCCACTACGATTGAATTGCCTGCTTGCTTATATAACTGGCTATTTGAATTTACTTGCGCAGCTTTTTCAAAATCTTCATCGTCAAAATCCATAAGCCTAAAGCACTCTTTTGGTGTTAGCTTGCGTATTCTCACTTGCTCTTTAACTTTCACTTCTTGATTACCCCCCCGCAAGTGGTAAGTGTCGGTGACAATCCATCAGTGCTATATACTCTGCGTGATTTTTCCTGCGTTTTATCCCATTTACCGCCTTGCATTGTGCCGTATAATTTGCATTTTATTTTTTCCATTCTATGACTCCATTCGTAGGCGAAAGATTCCCAATGCCATAGCTGTCTCTTGCCATAAGTGTACACGCAATGTCGGTTGTGCGTTTAATTTGTCGACCGTGTTTCAACAACAATATCCCAACTGTGCCTGTCGGTGCTTGCCCGTCCGCTTGAGCGAATTGTGTGGCTAATCTCTCTCTCTACATTAACAGTTTGTAAACACTTTTCGACCTTGTTTTCGGATATATAATATTTTTCCTCAACACCGTTTTCCAATAAATCCTTCATTCGAATCTTTAAAGGCTTTGGTTGCGGAAATTCGTAATAGAAATCGCCGAGCAAGCTAACGCAAAATGTACGATTGCGGTTTTGCGGTACGCCGAAATCTTTAGCGTTTAAGTCTTTATACCAACTTTTATAACCCAAGCTTTCAAGTTTTTGCAGCCAACTGTTAAAGTCTGCTATGTTTTTTTCTGTATGTACTTGCGGAACATTTTCCATTAACAAAACTTGTGGCAATTCATTACATTCGTCAAGTAATCTTTCAACTTCCCACAATAGCCCCGACCGTGTACCGCTGTTCTTCGACATCCCCTGTTGTCTGCCGGCAATGCTCAAATCGGTGCATGGGAACGAATAAGTCAATATGTAGCAGTATTTATTGGTATCGATTATACCCAAATCATCGGCAGTAATTTGCGTTACATCGCTTGTCTCGAAATTCGTGCCGTGGATTGCGTTGTAGCTTTTGATTGCGTATTTATCAAATTCACATACTCTGTAATGCTCAAACGGTACGCCGAGCCGTTCCAAAGCCTTTGCTTGCGCTCCTATTCCGGCAAACAGTTCAATTAAACGAATGGGCTTATCAATCTTAAACTTTTTAGTGCCGTCAAACATTCCTATTTGTGAACCGAACCAATCGCTCATTTGATTTTACACCTCTTACCATTTCATAATTTAATTGTCTTTTTCTTTCAAAAGTTCCAGCCTTGCCATTATTTCGAGCAGCATTTCGTTTTGTTGCTCAAATCTTGTATTGATTTCACGCAATAAATACTCCGCCTGTTTGTCATTAGCCGTTTGCACATCATTATGTGCCGACTGTTCCCTATTCTCATTAAGGTTAGCCACAGCCAATAATAGAGACAGTGCATTTATAATGTCATTGCCGTTAACATTATCGTTGTTTTGGTACATTCTCATTCTCCTTTTTGTTAGGCAGCTGAATAACATAAAATATATCTGATTTCTTTTTATCGGCATATACGATTATATCATTCGCAAATTGAGTGGCACGACAATAAGATTTCCCATTTGAGCTTATTCTACCACTGCAAATCACATATTGAACATATTCCAAAGCCATAAAATCACTTATGCTATCATCTTTGCGAATTATGATTGTTGATTTATTCAATTTCATTCCTCTCATTTATCCTCACCCCAACTCACATAATACATACGGTGCAATTCATTAGCCAACTCAACCTTAAACCCTCGTTCTTTAAGCCGTTTTAAATTATCCTCATAGATTATTTCCATTATAATATTAGTTTCATCCCTTTTCATAGTGTTATTTGTGTGCTCTTTAATCAAATTCCATTCTTTTCTTTTTCGGGCTAAACTAAATTTTTCCATTTTGCGCAAACAGTTTTTAGCATTAAATGAGCAAAAGGTTTTAATCTTTGCCAATAGTCTGAACTTATTTTTAATTGTCATTCCCATTTTTAAACCCCCTTATTCAGCTTTTTATTTTTTCTAAATCACATTCTATTACAGCATTTGCTTTTAAACTATGTAAAATTGCCGTGTGTTGTGGTTTCCCACTTTCAAATGTAAGTTTATACCCTACAGGATAAAAAACACTTGTGCCATATTCTACGAGCATATTTTCGGGTATGTTTTCAATTATTCCGCATACTCCGCTCGGATATGTGCTGACTTTTTGGCACAATTTCAAATATTCCGCTCTTTCCAAATTACCCACCTCAATAATCGTGTTCTTGACACCACTTGATAATCGCTCTTTGATATTCTTCGGCAGACAAATTTTGCTTTTGTAATTTGCGTTTGAAAGTCTCATAATCTCTATCACTCGCATTATATCTCAATATCATCCTCATACACCTCGTATCTTTTATTGTTTTCGTTGTGGAAAGTATCGACTTCCGTAAATCTTTGATAATCGCCGTCAAAGTTCATATTATCAACTACACACCCGCCGAATTTATTTTTATCAAGCAAAACCTGCGTTGTCTTTTCCGATAACTCCTCATTGTTCTTGTCGTTTACATATGGACGGTGCAAAAGCACTATGTAATCGCCGTCCTGTTCCAAACCGCCACTCTCCTTTAAATCGGACATTGTGGGTTCTCCCTTGCCACTTCGTGTAACTTGCGAGAGTATCATCATTACACAATTTGCTTGTTTGGCTGTCCGTTTAAGCAATGCAGATATGTAATCAATTCTTGTTCGGGTGCTGTCAAACCTCTCGTTTGTGGTAATATTCTGCATAAAGTCCACAATAACCAAATCGGGCTTTTCTTCAAGAGTTAGCAGCGAAATTTGTTCGGCAGAATAAACATTATCAAAACAGATGAAAGAATTAGCTTTATATATTTCCCGCATTTCGCCTTTAACCTGTTCAACGTTCTTGTCAGTTAGCCTGTTTTTACAAAAATCGTCATAAAAAATATTACACTTGCAAGCCAACATTCGCTCATAAATCATTTTTGCGCTCATTTCAAGGGAAAAGAATAAAGTCTTTTTGCTTTGCTTTATTTGATTTATCGCAATGTTAATCGCAAAGGTAGTTTTGCCCGTGGACGGTCTTGCACCAACAATAAAGGTTGTGCCGTATCTTATCCCGCCCAAATAATTATCAAGTTTGCTAAAGCCTGTATCAATGTGCGGCTGCTCAATGTTAAGCGTTTCAATAAAATTGGCTATATTTCGTCTGCCCACATCTTTGGCAGAAGTTATAGCCCCTTTGCCCTGCTCGTCCTCAATAACCTCTTGCAAGCTCTGAACAGTGGCATTGTTAGTATAAATAAGCTCATTGAGTTTGTTGACAATCCGGCGCTGTGACGCCATTGTTTTGAGAATAGCAAAGTGTTCGTCAAACATAGCTGCCGATATTGCAGACTGTACGCAAGCCGTTAAAGCCTTTTTTTCATCATCGCCCGTGTTGGCTGACAGTTTTACAAAGTCAATCTTTTCGCCATTAAGCGATTTTAAGATTTTGCAAATGCTTTGGTGCAATGGAAAATAAAAATCTTCCTCGCTGATAAGGCTGATTTTCTCTTGCAAACTTTCAAAAACTATCAAGCACCCTAACACAGAGCGTTCAACATCAATGTCATAATCTTTCATCATAAGTTCCTATATCCTGAATAAGTTTTATCGTTAGGTTGTCTGTTATTTGAAAACTTAAAGTCCGTAATAGGAAAGAATGACCGCCAGCTTCTCGCAATTGCTTCTTTCAAATAATCGTCGACAGACAAGTTGCTTTGCTTCGCAAGTTTATCTAATTTTTTTATATTAAGTTCGATTGAACGTTCGGTATTTGCTGCCCTTTGAGCTTTTCTAACTTTAAGCCATTCGTGAAGTAAGTCAAGAGTGGTTTCGCTCTGTGTGTAATCTTTGAGAATTTTTTCAATCGGATTTTCTTTATTTATTTCTTTATTTTTAAGCATTTCTATTTCTTTTTTTAAGCATTTAATATATTCTTTTAAAGCATTTGTCTCACTTTCAGCCACACTGTGGATTTTACCACCCTGTGGATTTTTGAGAGTATGGATATTTGAAAGTGTGGATTGCTTTAAAATGTAATTTACTTTTATGAAATGACCGCTTATTTCCCCATTTTCATCTCTTGATTTTACATCTTCAATAAGCCCAAGTTCCGATAATTGTTTTTTAACTTTTCGGGTTTTTGATTCGCCCCATTTCAAGGCATTAGCCGTATAATGCGTAGTGCATTTTGGCTGATTGGTATGTTGCCATTTGGCTGTATAGTAATAAAAAATATATAGCGAAACAACATCAGCGGGATTTTCGGATTGAAAGAGTTTATCAATCGTTGCTTTATTAAAAATAAGCAAATTTTCCGAAATATCATTAAGTTTTAATTCTTCCATATTAACTCCTTATAAACAAAACCCGCATACCCCTAATAGTTGCGGTATTAGAGATACACGGGATTGTGGCTGTTATTCAGTTTTAATCGTTATCCGACCGCAACTCGAATAACAACCTTTTGTTGATACAATC
>ULQX01058896.1_pt1 | contig 29563 bp, 27 predicted proteins | sample 1954941 | NCBI WGS metagenome assembly ULQX01 (sample SAMEA4835667, study PRJEB28245) | human gut metagenome | biome: gut microbiome; material: fecal sample | place: Denmark | collected 2008
GAAAATGGCTTCTGACACTCAAACGCCAGCCAGGAAGGATTGGAAATATAGGCAGGAAGCGTTGTATCAGGAGAAAACGATGAAAAAGAACCTGGAGTCGGTAGAGAACTCAGATGAAGTGGGGGAAAAGTCTGAAAGGGCAGGTGGAAAACAAAAGGGACAATGGCAGAACAGGTGGATAAAGGTACTTGGAAGCGCGGTGGCAGCTGGCATTGTGTATTGGTACGTGACGGGAGAAATGGATGTATGGCTGTATGCAATCAGCGGCGGCATCGGGGGAATCGTGTTTTTGAGGGAGATGTTGGCAGCCCGCAGAAAATGGCAGGTATATGGTGGCAGGAAGAAAAATCGAGGTCAGGGAGAGGATAGAGAGGAAAGCACGGAAGTGGATCTATCATATCAAGACTGGCAGCAGACAACGCCTGAAAATCGCTGGCAGGTCTATCCGGAGAGTGAAGAAGCTTATCGGCAGGAACTTCGAAGAGAAGAAGAAGCACAGATAGAGCGGGCGAGAGAAGCGGGGACTACGCTTCTGTCTGCCTCAAAGAATGGGGAAGGAACGGTGCGCTTAGAGCCGGTGGAAGCCGGAGGAACAGTGATTCAGATTTCCTATATTCCATTTACACTTGGAAAACATCCGGGGCTGTCGGACGCATGTATTGACCGTCCGACCGTCAGTCGTCTTCATGCGCGGATCGATCAGAAGGAGGGCGTATACATTCTGACAGATCTCAATTCAACCAATGGAACATCGGTCAATGGCTATCCGCTTCAGGCAAATGAAACAGTCAGTTTGGGGAATGGGGATTCCATTTATCTGGCGGATGTCGGATATAAATTTTGGGAACACCGATAAATTATCTGAAAATATGAAATAATAACCAAAAACACGAAATTGATGTGAATTATTTTGCAAGTACATCAATTTCGCGTTTCTGCAAATTTACATAGAACAAGCCCTGGGGATATGCTATAATAAAGGCACTTGACATGGAAGTTTCAAGCCAAGTGACAAAAGAAAATACCGCTTTTCCAGTGAATGGAGAAGCATAGAGAGAAGGAGAGACCGACATGACAGACAAAGAATGTATTTTTTGTAAGATCGCTGGCGGAGAGATTCCATCCTCAACGGTTTATGAAGATGAAGATTTTCGTGTGATTCTGGATTTAGGACCGGCATCGAAGGGACATGCGCTGATTCTGCCGAAGCAGCATTTCAAAGATTTATGTGAGCTGGATCCGGCGATTGCGGCAAAAGCTCTTCCATTAGCTGGAAAGATTGGTGCGGCGATGAAGAAAGCACTGGGCTGCACGGGGTTCAATGTGGTTCAGAACAATGGCATATCCGCAGGACAGACAGTTTTTCATTTCCATGTACACATTATTCCGAGATATGAAAATGGACCGGATATGGTGACATGGGCGCCAGGAAAAGCAACGCCGGAAGAGCTGGCAGAAATTAGTAGCTCCATCCGCGAAGAACTGACGCGATAGGAGTTTGGATATGCACCATGAGAATGAAAAAATGGCGCTTTTTGAAGCGCTTTACAGAGAGTACCTGGTACCACTGAAGAAATATGCGTATAGAATTGGAGTAGGGTACGATGACATTGAGGATATGGTGCATGAAGCTTTCATTGAATATTACAAGCGCTATTCGTTAGATCTGGATCATAAAGTAAAGTTGGTTTTACTGATCCGCATTTTACGGAGCAAGTGGATCGATAATCGGAGGCAGATGCGGCGCCGCGAGATGCTGCATCTGGAAGATCCGGATGCGGAAGAAGAGATTATGAACCTTCTTTTGGAAGGGGAGATAGGAATTCAGCTTCTGGATCAGGAGGTTATCGATAGGGATATCTATTGGAACGTATGGAAGATTGTCAAATCTATGAAGAAGGACTGGCGGGATGTTTTGATTCTCCGTGTTCTGGAGGGATTGACGGCGGAAGAAGCCTGTGCGGTTTTGAAAATCAAATCAACGGTATGCTGTACACGTCTTTACAGGGCAAAAGCAGAACTGCAGAAGCGCGTGTTGAGGGCAAAGCTGTTTGATATTTAAAAATCACATCGAAGCAGAGCCGTTTCGAATCTGTCCGATGTGATGATAAGCTTACATATTCAGTGTTTTAGTCTTGTACTATACAAACGTAGCAATGCTACTAACTGCGTGTGCAATCATGAATCAGCCCCATGATGGTTTTGACAGCATTGTTTAAGTGGCTTTCAGACATTTTATCAATGAACTGCTGGCGATTTTTATAGGTCTCTTCGATTGCCTGGCTGAGAGTATCTGCGGTTAAAACTTCTTCTTCCAGAACGGTGCTGAATCCCTGTTTTGCAAAGGAGTTGGCATTTAAGATCTGGTCGCCGCGGCTGGCAGCAGCCGACAGAGGGATCAAAATGTTCGGTTTGCGGAGTGCCAGAATTTCGCAGATGGAATTTGCGCCCGCGCGGGAGATGATCAGATCTGCCGCTGCAAAGAGATGGCGGAGTGGTTTATCCACATACTCATACTGAACATATCCTTCGGTGCCGATGAGAGACTCATCCAGATTGCCTTTTCCGCAGATATGTATTACCTGATAGGTTTTCAGAAGCTGCGGAAGAATGCTGCGGACAGCCTGATTGACCGTGACGGAGCCGAGACTTCCGCCGATGATCAGGATTACTGGGCGATCGGCGGAAAGATGGGCGTACTGGAGTCCCGCCAGACGATCCCCGTGCAGAAGCTCTTCACGGATCGGGGAACCGGTCAGAACCGCCTTATCTTCCGGAAGATATTTAAGTGTTTCCGGAAAGTTGCAGCATACCTTGGAAGCGACTGGAATACAGATTTTATTTGCCAGTCCTGGGGTCATATCGGATTCATGGATGATGACAGGCACTTTATAATGCTTGGCAGCCAGAACGACCGGAACAGCGACAAAACCGCCTTTGGAAAAGACGATATCCGGTTTGTATTTTTTCATAAGCTTGCGAGCCTCAAAGTATCCTTTCAGAACGCGAAGCGGATCTGAAAAATTCTTAAGGTCAAAATAACGGCGCAGTTTTCCAGATGAGATTCCATCGTAAGGGATGCTGGCTGCCTCGATCAGGCGGCGCTCAATGCCGTTATAAGAACCAATATAGTGAATCTCAAAGTCTTCATCGCGCAGTGCCGGAAGCAGGGCGAGATTCGGTGTAACATGACCCGCAGTACCACCGCCGGTCAGAATGATTTTTTTCATAGTAGTTTCCTCCACACATCAGCCGCTGGTTACGGTGTGAGGGGACAACCATAACCTGAAAACAACTGTTTTTATGCTTTATCATACCCGCAAAGGGTTACATTTAGTATAGTAAACGGAAAAAAAGAAAAGTCAACCTAAAAGTTAGAGGGAGGACAGATAGGAGGGATAAAAAGTGAGCAGAAGGCGGCGCGGAAAAAAAGCTGGAGAAGATGCAGAGCGCCTGCTGCAGGAAGCGTTTGGAGTCAGCGAAGATCAGCTGTTGAAGGATTTTATCCTTGCACAGACGGAAGTAAAAGACAGCGACATACCTCCAGAATCAGAAGATGGCTTTGAGAGGTTGATGGCCAAGTTAGAAGCGGAGGTGGGAACAAGCCCGGAAAGTGAAAAAGAATCATCCAGCGAGAACATTGTCAAACTGCACGAAGAAGTTCGCAAACCACGCCGGTTGAAAACGATTGTGAAAGTCTCTGTAGCTGCCGCCGCTATCGCAGTGATGGTTGTGGCGATGGGGATTTCGGCTGGGGCGAAGAGGGAGTATCGGTATGTGGTGCGGGAACGGGATAGTGTGCGGAGTGATATTGTTTTGAATAATGTGGATACTGTTCAGGGAGAAGATGAACTAGATAAAGCATACAAAGAAATAGTTAAAAAAACAGATATTCATCCGTTAAAGCTGGTTTATATACCTGCGGGTATGAAATTTATTAAAATAGATATAGGAGAAAAGTGGGCTGTAATATATTTTGATTATGCACAGTATAAAATAAAATTTTTTCAACGAATAGGTGATGTGGGTAATTCAGCAAATGTTGTGTCTGATAGGAAGAAGAAAGAAAGTATTTATAATGATTTCTTGAAACAAAAAATATACATAGATGAGGCTAAAACAGACAATGGAAAAGTCGAATATAGTTCGTATATTGTAAAGGGAGATATGTATTATCAACTTTCAGGAATAATGCCTAAAAAGGAATTCAAAAAAATAGTTGAAAATTTGATTTTAGAAGATTAGTTTAAGGAGGAATTATGAAAAAGAAATTATATACATTAATATGCGCAGGATTAATTATGGTAGCGAGTGCTATGTCAAGTTACGCAGCAGAAATTGAAGGTATTGATGGAATCAATATTGAAAAGGCAGATTATGACATTTCGCGCGTGGTAGATGAGGATACATCAGAAGGAATTGCTAAAGGAATAGAACCAAGAGGAAGTATTATTGACACAGCAATGACCAGCATCAGTAATTTAGGAAAAGGAGACATTGGAATTTTTATTCAAACACTAGCGCATGTAGAATGTGATAAAATAAAAAACATTGCAGTTTTACAGCGAGAAGAAGGTGGAAAATGGGTAGAAGTTTCTAGATATACGTATGATGCAAGTAAAGAAGACTTTCCTACAGAAGATTTGTCTGGAATGACAAATGATTTTACAGTGAAAAATCAGAAAACAGGTTATAAGTATAGAGTAGTAGGAATTCATTATGTTGAGTCTAATGGAAAAGGACAGTCATTTATGACAAAGACAAAGGGTGTAATGATCACCGAATACGGCGACTAATTCCCAACGGGGACAGTGTTACGAAATCTATATTTGTAACACGAAATAGTATGAAAAAAGCGATTATATAAATACCCCCACCTGCAACCATCCAGGAATTTTTGGATTCAAAATTCCAGATGTTTTCAGGTGGGGGTTTTAAAATGGTTTTTCACTATGCCAGCGGGCGTGAAAGAATCGACCAAAAGATACTTATTTCACGTTCGCCTTATACTCCTTCAACGCCTGTGCCAGCTGATCCGGGCAGGAAGTTGGGCGGAAGCCGCACTGGATGCCTTCGATGCGGGAGATTGCCTCGTCAATATCCATGCCATCGATCAGGCGGGCAACGCCCTGTGTGTTGCCGGAGCAGCCACCGACGAACTGAACATTCTTTACTTTATTATCTTCTACTTCAAAATTGATCTCACGGGAACAGACTCCCTTTGTCTTGTATGTCATGGTAAAACCTCCTCAAAATGGTATGTGTTTTAATCTGCTGTGGCGGGAATCCACCGCAGTAAAATGATTATAGTCTGCCAGTAAAGGTGTTGTCAAGATAACAAAAATCCAGTATACTTTTGAGAAGATACGGTCGCGTTAAAAAGGATAGAAGGATGAATGATAGAAAAAACAGGAGGACAAACAGATGTTAGGAATCATCGGAGCGATGGATGAAGAGGTGGCTCAGATCAAGGAGAAAATGACAGATGTCACCGTGACAAGTGTAGCCGGTATGGATTTTTATCAGGGCAAACTGGGTGGAAAGGACGCGGTTGTGGTTCGCTCTGGTATCGGCAAGGTAAATGCAGGTATGTGCAGTCAGATTCTGGCGGATCGGTTTCATATCAGTGCGATTGTGAACACAGGTATCGCCGGTTCCCTGCGCGCGGAGATCAACATTGGCGATATCGTTGTATCGACGGATGCGGTGCAGCATGATATGGATGCGAGCGGATTTGGATACCGGATCGGACAGATTCCGCGTGTAGATACCTTTGCATTTGAGGCGGATGAGAAGCTGCGCGAGCTGGCGATTGAGTGCAACCAGAAGGTAAATCCGGAGATTCAGGCATTTCCGGGACGCGTGGTAAGCGGAGATCAGTTTATCTCGGATAAGGCAAAAAAGGAGTGGCTGATCGGGCAGTTTAGCGCAAGCTGTACCGAGATGGAAGGCGCAGCGATCGCACAGGCGGCATATTTAAACGGAATCCCGTTCCTGATCATCCGTGCCATTTCGGATAAGGCAGATGACAGTGCGGGTATGGACTATGCGGCATTTGAAGCGCAGGCGATCAAGCATTCGGTAAACCTCTTATTAGAGATGGCATCTCGTTATGAGGCATAATTAAATTCATAAGCACGAAAATTTGAAAAACGGCACACCGCATTCTCGTTACTTTCGTGATGAGTTAGGTGTGCCAAATTTTTTGCAAAACACAGAACGCGTGTTTGTCATATGTGGAAACATATGGTATAACTTAATGATATTACTTGCTTAAATACCTATTAAAAATCGAATTAAGGCAGAATTTGACGAACGATTTTCCCCTTTCTCATCTTCACAAAGACTCTTTCGGCGGATATAATAAAGCCACGATGCAGGCGGGATTTGACAGGCGCAAAAAACAGAATGTGAAAAGCAAAATGTAAAAAGCAAATTGCAAGAGACAAACTGCGAAGCGCCTAAACCTGACCTGTGGCAAGCCACCCGGAAGTGATCCGGAAGTAGAGAAAGGGGAGCTTTTTTATGCTGGAATTTTTACAAACTGGAAAAGCGCTGTCCGTTCTTGCGGCAATCGGAATGATCGGATTTGTCAGCAAGTTGATTACACGGAGCCTCTACAAAAGATTATTAAAAGAAACTGACAACATGGCGATGACCCGGAACAAGAATCTTCAAAATCTGAAGCAGCGGTTGGAAAATACCTGCCGCTTGGGTCAGAACATCGTGAACACGCAGGCATATCTGGACAAGCAGATTGACGGATTTTCATTTTTACATATTTCGCTGGATGCGTGGAACGGCGTGTCAATGGAAATGGTGCTTTTAGGGCTTCTGACCGGAGCAACGGAGGCATTTCTGGCATACTGGTATGAGCTGGATGCGAGCTATATTGTGCTGTATGCGTCGGCAGCTGTCATGAGCGGTCTGTTTCTGGCATTTATCGAGAGCTGTTTCCAGATTGACCAGAAACAGCAGCGGCTGGAAACGGCGCTTTTGGAGTATGTGGATAATTCGGTGTTCCTTCGGGCGGCACGTGAGAAGGAGACGCGCGGACAGGAAATGTCCGGAGTTTCTGGAGTATCCGGCGGAATTGCTGGCGTGGACTCGAATGTGCGGGAAATGCCGAAATGGCTGCAGAGTACTCTGCGGGCAGATCGCGGCGTGAGTGGTCGGGATGGTGCTGAAACGGATAACCGGGATCTGGGAGAAACGGAGTTTGAAAAAGGAAAATCGCGGACAGCGATGAGAGTGAATCCGTTCCGTGAGCGGGATGCACGGGCACAGAATCTGATGCGGGCAGTTCGCACTGCACCGCGCGAACCGGAGGAACGGGACAAGCATGAGACAGATGGGCATCTTACGGATCGCCGGATGGTATCAGGAAATGAAACGGAAAACAATACGGGTCCCAGGCAGGAAGCGAAGGAGCGTCCCGGCGACAAGGAAATGGAGTATTTGAAGCAGAGCCTCGACCAGATTGCAGCAAGCCGGGATACGCGGAAAACACGAAATGGCGAGGCAAATGCGGGGGACTGGATGAAAGGTTTGAGCCGCGAGGAGGCGCAGGTTCTGGGGGATATTATGAGGGAGTATTTATCGGGGTTGTAAATGATGATTCCAACTGAAAACTGGTTGCATACGGGTGTCCAGATTGCTATAATAAAGATAAGTTAAGTTTTTGACAAAGTAATCACGCCGCCTGCGGACGGCTGAAATGCAAAGGAGAGGAAACATATGGGAAAAGATGTGATCTTTGATTATTCAAAAGCAGCTGCATTTATTCATGAGGAAGAGATCGCCGGTATCAAGGCGGGCGTGCAGGCGGCAAGAGAGACGCTGGTAGAAAAGACCGGCGCGGGCAATGATTTCCTTGGATGGATCGACCTTCCGGTGGACTATGATAAGGAAGAGTTCGGACGCATCAAAAAAGCGGCGGAGAAGATTCAGAAGGATTCCGATGTCCTGCTGGTAATCGGTATCGGCGGTTCGTATCTGGGCGCAAGAGCGGCGATCGAGTTCCTGTCCCATAGTTTTTACAATAATCTTCCGAAAGAAAAAAGAAAAACACCAGAGATTTACTTCGTTGGCAACAGCATCAGCAGCAAATACATCCATGATCTGACGGATTTGGTCGATGGAAAAGATTTCTCTATCAATATTATTTCCAAGTCCGGTACGACAACGGAGCCGGCGATCGCATTCCGTGTATTTAAGGAGATGCTGATTGAGAAATATGGTAAAGAAGAGGCAAACAAGCGAATCTACGCGACGACAGACCGGGCGCGGGGCGCACTCAAGAATCTGGCAAATGAAGAGGGCTACGAGTCCTTCGTGGTTCCGGATGATGTTGGCGGTCGTTTCTCCGTACTGACGGCAGTCGGCCTGCTTCCGATCGCGGTCAGCGGCGCGGATATAGATGCGTTGATGCAGGGCGCGGCAGACGCGAGAAAGAATGCACTGGAGACTCCGTTTGAGAAGAATTCTGCTCTGTTATATGCGGCGGTCCGCAACATTCTGCTCCGGAAGGGCAAACAGGTCGAGATTGTGGCAAACTATGAGCCGAGCCTGCACTATGTATCGGAGTGGTGGAAACAGCTCTACGGCGAGAGCGAGGGCAAGGATCAGAAAGGTATTTTCCCGGCAGCGGTTGATTTAACGACCGATCTTCATTCGATGGGTCAGTTCATCCAGGACGGCGCGAGAATCATGTTTGAGACAGTTCTGGAAGTGGCTGAATCTCCGGCGGAGATCATTTTGAAGAAAGAAGATGTTGACACGGACGGTATGAACTATCTGGCTGGCAAGAGCGTGGATTTCGTCAACAAGAGCGCGATGAACGGCACGATTCTGGCACATACCGACGGCAGTGTGCCGAACCTGAAAGTGACGATCCCGGCGATGGATGCGTACAGCTTAGGACAGCTCTTCTATTTCTTCGAATTTGCCTGCGGCGTCAGTGGATACCTTCTGGGCGTCAATCCGTTCAACCAGCCGGGCGTAGAGAGCTATAAGAAAAATATGTTTGCATTGCTTGGCAAACCGGGCTATGAGGAAGCGAGAGAGGCGCTGCTTAAGAGACTGTAAGGGGCGGGTCTGTAAAAGAATATGCGTTCTGCGGCGTTCACTCTGACATGTTTCATGAAGGAAACTGCAGCCCGGATCTACACATAGAAAACGGAACATAGAATAAAAAACGCTTTTATCAGTAAAAACTGATAGAGGCGTTTTTTTGTGTAATAGGAAATTCCTCAGAATTCCCCATTACACAAAAAGGCACATTCTTTTATGCCGCAGAACCTCGAAAAAACAATTTTCAAAAATTATAGATAATTTTTACATAAATCACCTCCTGCATTTTACAAACCATCTTTAAGATAGAATCTGGACACAGCACAAGTGATTTGACAGAAGAGAAGCGCGGCAAAGGACTCCCGATCACGATTTTGACATAGATGGCTGGTTCCAAGGTAAGACAGACTGGGAGATGGGACACCGCAGCAGGAGGAGAACGAATGAAGGTAAGTATGAGACGTCTGATGGCGCTTGCGATGGCAGGCACGATGACATTGATGGCAGGATGCAGCCAGGCATCCAGCTCGGCGACAGGAAGCAGCGACACACAGAGCGCGTCCGGAGAGAGCGGGGCAGAGAAGAAGGCATCCGGCGATAAAACGGTGATTGAATACTGGCACTGTAACGCAGAAACCCAGGGAGGTCTGGTCGTAGACGATCTGGTAAAGAAATTTAATGAGGAAAATGACCACATCGAGGTAGTAGCGAAATACAACCCGGATATGTACAAAGGTCTGATGCAGAACCTGCAGGCGGAAGCGGCGACCGGAAATACACCGGCGCTTGTTCAGATTGGCTGGGCATTTCTGGATTATTTCTCCAATAACTTTGACTATGTGGCGCCGCAGGATGCGATTGATAAATTCGACAGCGAGGATGCAAATTTCTTAACCGACAATTTCCTTCCAAATGTCTTAGACCTGGCGGTCAACAGCAACGGCGAGCAGGTCGGAATCCCGTACTCCTTAAGCAGCCCGGTTCTCTACATTAATAAAGATCTCTTAAAAGAAGCGGGCCTTTCCGAAGATGGACCGGAGACCTGGCAGGAAGTACAGGAATTTGCCGGGACAGTCAAAGAGAAGACAGGAAAATATGGTTTCTATATGCAGGAACCGGCAGATTTCTGGGCGCAGCAGGCATTGGTTGAGAGCGCGGGAGCGGATATGTTGACTGCGGATGCATCCGGCAAGAAAAAAGCAAGCTTTGCAACCGAGGACGGCATTGCGGCAATGCAGATGATGCAGGATATGGTAAAAGATGGTTCTGCCCTTCATGTTTCATGGGAAGAGGGCTGCCAGAGCTTTATCGACGGCAACTGCGCGATGCTTTACACCACCATTGCGAGACGCGCTTCCGTACAGAAGGGGGCACAGTTTGACGTAGCAACCGTGAAATCCCCGCTGTGGAACGACAAGGAGCGCAAGGTTCCGGCAGGAGGCTGTTTCTTAGCCATCACCGCGCAGAGCGACGAGCAGATTCAGGCGGCATGGGAGTTTGAGAAGTATCTTTACAGCGTAGAATCAATGGCAGCATGGACCGAGGGAACCGGTTATGTACCGCCGAGAAAAGATGTGGCAGGGGCAGAAAATGGATTGAAAGATTTTCTGGCTGAGAACACAATGATGAATGCAGCGATTGAGCAGATGGACGGCGTTGTATCATGGACCGCATTCCCGGGCGATGCAGGCCTTGAGGCAGAGCAGCTTCTTCTGGATATGAGAGACCAGATTCTGGGCGGTCAGGTATCTGCGAAAGATGGTATGACGAGCACACAGGATGCGATCAACCAGCTGCTGGATGCACAGTAGGGACAGGCAGCCTGACGCTTGGAACAGCTTTCGGGTGGCAGGAAAATCATTACAAAATTTAGGACAGAAATGAGAATGGGGTTGTTGCGGAATAGCAGAACGTGTTTTGGCAGAATGGACTGCGTGCAGATAAGACGCAGGAAGCGGCCGGAGCGCGAAAGAGCTGTTTGGCGGCAGCCCCTTCATAAAATGCAGGCTCAGAGTCTTTCCAACACCTGCTGTTGTGGCTGGCAGGCGCCGAAAGATTCCGAGCGTACATTAGAATGGAGGAAATAGTTTGAATCGGGAGGACAAAAAACAGGCAGCGCTTGGATATGTTTTTTTGCTGCCGTCGCTCGTCATGTTTGCGGTATTTATGTTTTATCCGCTTTTTTACACGCTGTATTTGAGTTTTTTTGAGTGGAACATGGTAAAGCCGGTCAAGAAGTTTGTGGGACTGGGGAATTATATTTCCGTTTTGAAGGATCCGAATACATGGAAAATCTTTGGCAATACATTCTGGTACATCGTGATTCTTCTGGTGTTTAACTTTGTGATGCCGTACATTTTATCATTCATTCTTTCGTGCGTCATCAAAAAGGGACAGAGTTTTTACAAGGCGGTTTTTTTCCTGCCGAGTGTGATTTCGCTGGTCGTCGGCTCGATTCTGTATACATGGATTCTGAATCCGATTTCGGGTCCGGTCGCGATTGTGGCAGGCTGGTTTGGGCTGAAACTGCCGTTTTGGTCGAAAACGGAGGGCTGGGTCATCGCGGTACTCTGCATTATCACGACCTGGAAGACGTTTGGCTACAATTTCATCAACATTCTGGCGGGCGTCTCCGGTGTCTCAATGGAGATCATCGAGGCGGCGCGTCTGGAAAATGTGCCGATGTGGAAGATTTTTAAGGATATCGTCGTGCCGATGAGTTCTGCAACTGGAATCTATGTGTTTATTACGACGATCGTGCAGGGACTCCAGTATGTGTTCACGCCGATCAAGGTCGTCACACAGGGAGGACCGAACTATGCCAGCTCGAACCTGATTTATATGTCATACCATGAGGCGTTTACACTCTATAAAACAGGAACTTCCTCGGCGGTATCGGTCATGACGATGGCACTCTTTATCATTCTTTTGGTGCTGGAATTCCGGTTTGTAGAAAAGGGGGTTTACTATGAAAACTAAAGACAGACAGATCGGCTGGCATCTGTTTCTGGTGGTGGTCGTTTTCCTCCTTCTGATGCCGATCGTATTTGCAATTTCCAACTCTTTCAAGACGATGCAGGAGGCGTTCAACACAGTTTTTCAGGTGATTCCGCTGCATCCGACGCTGGAAAATTACCGGCATGTATTTGACAAACTGCCGTTTGTGAAAATCACGCTGAATACGTTTCTGATTGCATCGACGGTCACGATTTTTAAGACAATCACGGGACTTCTGGCGGCGTATGCGTTCGTCTATTTCCGGTTTAAGGGAAAAGGATTTTTGTATTTTATTATGTTAAGCACGCTGTTCATTCCGTTTACGGTCACGATGATTCCAAATTATCTTCTGATCTCTAAGATCGGTCTGCGCGATCGCATCTGGGGCGTCGCACTGCCGCAGCTGGCGGATGTGCTGGGAATTTTCCTGCTGCGCCAGGCAATGCGTGGAATCCCGCTGGCACTCATTGAGGCGGCACGGATGGAAAATATCTGGCACATGAAAATCATGCGCGACATTGTGATTCCGCTGGTGCGTCCGTCCATCATTTCCACCGGCATTATTTTCTTTATCAATTCGTGGAATGAATATGTGTGGCCGGTGCTGATCTTAAAATCCAAGGAAAATTATACGCTGTCGCTGGCATTGCAGATGTACATCAGCGCCGAGGGCGGTACGGAATTTACGATCGCGATGGCGGTGTCGGTGCTCACGATGCTGATTCCGCTGGTACTGTATATCATTTTCCAGCGCTATATCATCAATACATTTGCGGCGTCTGGATTGAAGGGATAACGGGAGATTGCGCTGGACATAAGAAAGGGATAGATTAATTCAATGAAAAATATTGTATTTGAAAATGTTAAAAAAGCGTATGGCAAAAATGTGGTCGTGGAGGACCTCTGCATGGAGGTAAAGGAGGGCGAACGCCTGATTTTATTAGGTCCGTCCGGCTGTGGAAAATCGACGACACTTCGCATGATTGCGGGACTGGAAAATGTGACTGCCGGAAACCTGTGGATGCGCGACCAGGTGGTAAATGATGTGCCGTGCGGCGAGCGCGGTGTCTCGATGGTGTTTCAAAACTATGCGCTGTTTCCGCATATGAGCGTCAAGAATAATATCATATATGGTTTAAAAGCGCACAAGATGGATGAGAACGAGATCGATGCGCGCTTAAAAGAAGTCCTCAAAATGCTGGAACTGGAAGGGCTGGAGGATCGGAAGCCGAAGGAGCTTTCCGGCGGACAGCGCCAGAGAGTGGCATTGGCGAGAGCCGTGGTAAAGCGCGCCGACTATTTCCTTCTGGACGAGCCGCTGTCAAACCTGGATGCACAGCTTAGGATGCGTGCGAGAAAAGAACTGGTAAAAATTCATGAAATGTACCACCCGACGTTAGTCTACGTTACGCACGACCAGATCGAGGCGATGACGGTTGGCGATCGGATCGCGCTCATGTACCGGGGCAAGATGGAAATGCTCGATACCCCGTCACACGTATACAATCGTCCGGCAAGCGTGTTCTGTGCGAAGTTTATCGGTTCGCCGTCCATGAATATCGTGGAGGCGGAATATCATAACGGGGCGCTTGTCATCGGGAAACAGAAGGTAGAACTTCCGGGTATCTGGCAGCGGATCGCCGCGCAGTGCCCGTCGGGACTGCTGTACGCCGGTGTCCGCCCGGAACACGTGATGATGAGCCGCACCCCGCAGGAGCGGTCGATCGAGGGCGTGGTCCGTTACGTGGAGGATTACGGAAACCGGTACGGTGTTTATATTCAGGTCGAGGGAGACAAGAACGAGCTGATTGCCATCCGCGAGGGCGAGATTCCGCAGCCGGGTGAGAAGGTATACATCCATGTGGAGACGGAAAAGCTGCATCTGTTTGACCGCGGGACGGAGAAATCGCTCGGTTACCCGGAGATGGTGATCCGCGCACAGGAAAAACTGGCGGTGCCGAAATTGGAAAAGGCGATCGCCCAGTAAGAATAGAGATAATAGAGCGAAAAAAGTGTTTTCAAAACAAGATTCTGAACGTATATTTTGAAGAGGAGACATGCAATCATGAGAAAAATTCTTATCAGCACTAATATGTATAAAGGCAGCGAGTTCGGTCAGATCCTTCCGTACCTCAAACGGTTTCCAGGACAGGTGGGTGTCGAGGTGTTCCCGATGTTTCATGAGGAATGCTTTGAGAAGAACCTGCGGGACGCCATGCCGCTCTTAAAGGAAGTCCCGGTCAGCTTCCATGGTCCATATTATCAGGCAGAGCATTCGGCAGCGGAGGGGACTGTAGAGTATGCGCGCACGATGGAGCTGCTTGAAAAGACGCTTTCGTATGCGAAAGAGCTTTCAAGCAAATATCTCGTTTATCATCACAACAACTGCCGCATCATACCGGGCGAGAAGGAAGACCGTGTCCGCGTTTCCTGTGAAAATTATTACACCGTGAAACAGCTGTGTGAGGAGGCGGGGACCCGGGTGGTCGTGGAGAATGCCGGAGTTCTGGAGCGCGGAAACCGTCTCTTCGATGAGCAGGAATTTATCGATCTGTGCCGCCGGGAACAGTATGCGGTGCTTATCGACATCGGGCACGCCTGGGCGAACGGCTGGTCGCTTAAGCGGGTCGTAAACGCGCTGGCGGACCAGATTGTGGCGTACCATCTCCACAACAACGACGGTGTCCACGACAGCCATCAGAGGATTCATGAGGGAACACTTGATTTTGACGGTTTCTTAAAACTGGCAAAGCAGGCGACGCCGGATGCCGAGTGGGTCATGGAGTATGCGATGGACGTTTCTGGAAATGTGCGGGGGATTGAGGAAGATCTGCAGTTTCTTTTGAAAATGGGAAGTGCTGCACGATGACACAGTGGCAGTGAATTTTGCCGAAAAGCCCCGCCTTGTCAACTCTTAAAAAAGCTGATATACTGGACATAAGATTGTGAGAAGAGATGTCCGGAGAGAACAGCCGGACACGGTAAAAATGAAATTTGACAGCGGGAAAGGAACGGCAGGATGTTTCGTCTTTGGGGAAAAATGATGAAGGAAAACCAGATGCTTAGGGATATTGTGATCAGCAACGGTGATTATACAATGTCGAGAACGGCGATGGTGTTTGACGCGATCGACCAGATTTGCTATGCCTTTGATCTGGGGCATCCGGTCTGGCTGGATAAGACGATCGAGGAGTTCAAACGCCACGATAAGGCGCGTTTTACCCAGGACAACTTTATCGAGAGCATCGATTTCGATTATCTGGAGATACAGGTGCTGGAAGAATAAAGGGCAGGCAGCCGTTACAAAAAGACAAAGACCGGGAGGGGCGAGATGGCACAGGCGATAACGGATGTGAAAACATTTCTGGAAGACGCCAGACAGGCAGTGGTGGAGCTGGCGGAGTTTGAAAAACAGGAGGAGACGCTTGCTCAGGAAGAGAAAAAGCGTCTGCGCGTGCTGGAGACGGAGCGGAAAGCGGTGGCGGATGCCGTGAATTCGACCGTGAAAAAGCGCCGGGATGAGATTGAAAAAAGCTATGACGATGAGCTTGGGAAGCTGCAGGATAAGCTGAAACGCACGCGGACACGCCGCGAAAAGGCGAAAAACCAGGGCATCAAAGAGCGGATTAAGGAAGAAACGCAGGAGCTTCACGCGCACAACCGAGAGCTTGCCGTGCGGATGCGGACGCTGTTCCAGTCGGATCGTGTTCCATTTGTCTGCAAAAGCCCACTGTACTATGCGCTGTATTTCCCGAGGGGATTCAAAGAATTTCTGACGGTGTTGATTACCTTTGCGATCTGTTTCCTGTTGATCCCGTGCAGCATCTACAAGCTGCTTCCAGAACAGAAGACTTTATACCTGGCGATGATCTACGGCGTGGATGTGGTTGTTTTTGGCGGACTGTATATCCTGATTGGAAACTGGACGAAGGATCGCCATCTGGCGGCGCTGCAGGAAGGACGTTCGATCCGCAGTCTGATCGCGGCGAACAACCGCAAGATCGCGGTGATCACCTCCTCGATCCGTCGGGATCGCAGTGAAGCGCTCTACGATCTGGAAAAATACGACGATGAGATCTCCCAGATGGAGCAGGATCTGGAGGAGACGGCGAAGAAGAAAAAGGACGCATTAAACACTTTCGAAAATGTGACAAAAACCATCCTGACCGATGAGATCACCGGCAACAGCCGTGCAAAGCTCGAACAACTCAAAGAAGCCCATCAGGAGGTCGAGAGCCGCCTGCACTATACCGAGACGGTAATCAAGGAAAAGAGAATCTTTATCACAGATACCTACGAGTGCTACTTAGGCAAGGAATTTCTGAATCCAGAAAAGTTGGACGCGCTGAAACATATTCTGGATAACAGCACAGCCGTTAATTTAAGCGAGGTCATCGCAGAGTACCGCGAACGCGGCGGAAAGTAAACTGCGGAATTTATTTCATAAAAATAAATAATTAGATATAGGAACAACCAGAAAAAAGATGTGACACCGGGCGCTGTAAAGCTGCTTTCTGTCACATCTTTTTTCGTCCGTGTGTATATATCCTTCAATTTTCGCATAATTTCCTGCCACCCCGCCTATAATAAAGGTAAAACAACCCCTGTCCAACAGGCAGGGAGAAAACAGGACGGTGTGGGAGATGAACATACGGGGACGCAGCCGGTTCGGTGGCAGTCCGGAGATATATTACTACAATTCAGCCCGCCGGGACGCGGTGGGAGAGCTGGCAGGGCAGTTAAGTGGGCTGATTCAGGAAGAAATGACCCGAAGGCATAAAAAGAAACTGGTTTTCCTCTGCATCGGAACGGATCGCTCGACCGGAGACAGTCTGGGACCGTTGATCGGATATAAACTCAAACAGGAACGGCGGCGCGGTACGCTGGTATTTGGAACACTTGATCGCCCCGTGCACGCGATGAACCTGGAACATTACGTGCAGGTTTTAAAAAATGGGTACCCGGATGCGCTGGTGGTGGCGGTCGATGCCTCGGTTGGCGATGAAAGCCACGTCGGCTATGTCACGTTAGGGCGCGGGTCTTTAAAGCCGGGGCTTGGCGTCTGCAAGGAGCTTCACGCGGTCGGAGATCTCTTTATCACCGGGATCGTGGCGGGCTGCAGCCATTACGATCCGATGATGTTGCAGAGTATCCGCCTGGCACTCGTCATGCAGCTGGCAGACTGCATCAGCGCGGGGATCGGGCTTGTCGAAAATTTTTGCCTGGATGCTGCCTCCGTTTGACAAATTTTGCATGCAATCGGCGTTATGATAGGCGGAAAGAAATTCATCATACTCCTGAAATTACGGAAAATCATGTTACTGTATTTGAGCAGGTATTTTCAGCACTGAAAATGCTGCACGGTGCAGCAATCAAATCATGGAAGCAAGTACAGACCCGGTTTCAGGAGAATCTATCATAGCGGGGTGAACATATGGGAGAATATTCTGGTTCCCGCGCAGAACTGCCGAAAAATATCCGGCAGATCGGCGAGCGGGATGAGGTGGTCCGGTTGTATGTGGAAGATTATGTAAACACGTATTTGAAGCAGGTATATCCATCCGGCGGACCGGGACTCCGGGTCGGGCTGCTGCTCGGAAATTCGGATCCACAGCAGGAGGTTCCGTGCCTCTTTGTGGACGGGGCGCTGGAGATGGAGGAGGTTGTGCCGTCCGGGGAGAAGATTGTCTTTTCGGAGGCGGCATGGAAAAAGGCATACCAGCGGATGGAGGAGACATTTCCGAAAAAGACCGTGCAGGGGTGGTTTATCTGCGGCGCGCCGGGGTGTATGTTAAGTCCCCTGACCTACTGGCGGCTGCACAAGCAGTATTTCGGTGGGAAAAACCAGCTCATGTACATAAACAGCGGTGTGGACGGTGAGGCGGCATACTATGTGATGTCGGAGGACGGGTTTTACCGTTTGAAAGGATATCATATATACTACGAGAAAAACCAGATGATGCAGGACTATATGATTCTGCGGAAGGACGCACGCCGGGTGGAGACAGGCACCGGCGATCGGGTGATCCGCGATTTCCGTAACCGGATGGAAGAGCGGCAGCAGGAGGCGGCGTCGCGTTACGGGACGATCCGGGCGCTGGGGACGCTGTGCGGCGTGCTTTCGGTCGCGGTGCTTGCCGGCGGCGTGGTGCTTTTCGGCAATTACCAGAAAATGCGCGAGATGGAGAGTGTGCTGGTATCCGTCCTCCCGGATGGTGTGCGGGGCACTGCGGACGGGAAAGAGGCGGTTACGGTGGAACAGCTCCGTGGCAGTGTGACGCCGCTTGAGAGCGGCGAGGTCGGCGCGGATGTGGATGCAGACGGAACAACAGCGGAAAACGGAGGACAGGCGCATAAATGGACACTTGAGAGCGCGGCGGATGGAGATACAGAGGGCACTGCCATAGCAGGCAGACAGAATGGACAGGCTTCTGGTGAGCAGAGCGAAGAGAACGGAAAAATGGCGGAGACGAAAGCCCCGTACATTTTGCCGGAGCCGGAGGCACAGCGCGACCTGCCGAATCCGGGCGGCAATTCGACAGCGGGACAGGACTATCCGGTCACAAACTTGAAGCCCGGCGGCACGTACACGGTCGGGGACGGGGAGACGCTCTATGGGATCTGTTTTAAGCTTTATGGCAATATCCGTCATCTGGACGATATCCTTGCGGTCAACCATCTGACCGATGAAAACCGCATTATCGCAGGGCAGACGCTGGTGCTGCCGGATGTGTCCGGAGAATAGCAAAAAGATAATGCCAAACCATCTAAAATAGTGTATAATCAAGATGGCAGTCCAGCTACAGGAGATAAAAAAATGAGTGAGATGAACCCGATTGAACGGGAACAGAAGAAAAAGCAGCTGAGAGGGCGTGTGATCGACACCGCCACGCAGGACATGTTTCCCCGCCGGGGCATAAGCCACGGAGAAAATGAGGAAGAGGTGGCGGAGAAAGCCGAGCGCCATTCCAGACGGAAACGTCTCCGCAGGGTGCTGACGGCGGTGTTAATCGCGGCGCTTTTAGCGGCTGGTTTTATGTATTATAAAGATAACCATGCCTACACGGACTATACGGTGGCGTGGGAAAAAGAGATTGCGGCGAGTGAGAGCAGCACGACGGAATTTGTCCCGTTTGGGGAAAATGTCCTGAAATACACGAAGGACGGAGCTTCCTATCTGGACAAGTCCGGCAAGGCGGTCTGGTCGATGAGTTATGAGCTGAAATCACCGATCTGCTATGTCAACGGCGATTATGCCGTGATCGGGGACCAGCAGGGCAATGATATTTATATTGTGGACAAGACCGGAAGCCAGGGACAGGCGACGACGCTTCTGCCGATCCTGCGCGTCAGCGTATCGGCATACGGCATCGTGGCGGCGCTGGTGGAGGACAGCAATGCTTCGTATGTGACCTTTTTCAAGAAAGACGGCAGCGAGCTTGACTGGGCGATCAAGACGGTTATGTCGGGAAATGGTTACCTGATGGACGTTTCCTTATCGCCGGATGGTACGCAGGTCATGCTTTCCGACCTGTATCTGCAGGACGGGGCACTCAAAAACCGGATTGTATTTTACAATTTCTCTGAATATGGAAAGAATTATCCAGACCGTCTGGTCGGAGGTTTTGATGAGCTGGGAGACAGCATCTGTCCGCGCGTCCGGTTTCTCGACGAGGATCACGCGTGTGCATTTGCGGATGATCAGGTGGCATTTTTCTCTTTGGAAAATGTAACAAGCCCGGCGCTGGTGCGCCAGGCGGAGATCGACGGGGAAGTCCGCGGCGTGGCATGGTCGAAGGACTATGTGGCGGTCATCTCGGACAACACCGAGGGCGGAAGTGAGAGCCGTTTGAGCATGTTTAAATCCGATGGAACCGCTATGGGTACGGCAGAGTTCTCGTATTCGTGGCGTAACATAAATATACAGGGCGATTTCGTCATCCTAAATAACGAAAATTCCTGCCGGGTCTACAGTATGTCCGGCAAGGAGCGGTTTGCCGGGGAGTTTGATTTCTCTGTAGCGCAGGTAACACGCGGCCGCGCGTTCAATTCACTGATTATCAGCGGCGGCGACCGGATGCGCGAGATCCGCCTCAAATAACACACGTTTAGTTTTTAAAATTAAGATACATAGCAGGAGGTTACTTATGAATCAGATTGACACATTATCCGTAAACGCGATCCGGATTTTATCCGCAGACGCAATCCAGAAGGCAAATTCCGGTCATCCGGGACTTCCGCTGGGATGTGCAGCAGCGGCTTATGAACTGTGGGCACATCATATGAACCATAACCCAGCTAACCCGAAGTGGGAGAACAGAGACCGTTTCATCTTATCCGGCGGTCATGGTTCCATGCTGCTGTACTCTCTGCTGCACCTGTTTGGCTACGGAAATCTTTCCAAAGAAGATCTGATGAACTTCCGCCAGTTAGATTCCAAGACTCCGGGACATCCGGAATATGGTCATACCGTTGGCGTTGAGGCGACGACCGGTCCGCTGGGCGCAGGTATGGGTATGGCAGTCGGCATGGCGATGGCTGAGGCACATCTGGAAAGCGTATTCAACAAAGAAAATTATCCGGTAGTTGACCATTACACCTATGTATTGGGCGGCGACGGATGTATGATGGAAGGCATTTCCTCTGAGGCATTCTCTCTGGCAGGTACCCTGGGACTTTCCAAGCTGATTGTTCTCTATGATTCCAACCGCATCTCCATCGAGGGAAGCACCGACATCGCATTCCGTGAGAATGTACAGGAGCGTATGCAGGCATTTGGTTTCCAGACGATCACTGTAGAAGATGGCAATGATATCGACGCGATCGGCAAGGCGATCGAGGCTGCAAAGGCAGATACCGAGCATCCGTCCTTTATCACCATCAAGACGCAGATCGGCTTCGGCTGCCCGGCAAAACAGGGCAAGGCGAGCGCACACGGCGAGCCGCTGGGCGTGGAGAATGTGGAAGCACTCAGAAAGAACTTAAACTGGCCGAGCGAAGAGCCGTTCTTCGTACCGGAAGAGGTATACAAAAACTACTCCGAGATCGCAGAGCAGAAGGCAGAGGTAGAAGCTGCATGGAACGTGATGTTTGCCGCTTACTGCGAGGAATATCCGGAGATGGAAGCGCTCTGGAACCAGTATCACAATGCAAAGGCGGGCGAGGCGCTGAAAGATGACGCCGGATTCTGGGCAAAACAGGAGAAACCGGAAGCAAGCCGTGCGATCTCCGGACGCCTGATCAACTACATCAAGGATGTTCTGCCGAACCTGTTTGGCGGTTCTGCTGACCTGGCACCGTCCAACAAGACCAACATGAAGGATGCGGGCGACTTCTCCAAGGAGGACAGAGCTGGACGTAACCTGCACTTCGGTGTCCGCGAACTTGCGATGGCAGCGATCGGAAATGGCATCATGCTGCACGGCGGTCTGCGTGCGTATGTATCGACCTTCTTTGTATTCAGTGATTACTGCAAACCGATGGCAAGACTGTCTGCACTGATGGGCGTGCCGCTGACCTATGTATTTACGCATGACAGCATCGGCGTTGGCGAGGATGGACCGACCCATGAGCCGATCGAGCAGATGGCAGCGCTGCGTGCGATGCCGAACTTCCATGTATTCCGCCCGTGCGATGCGACCGAGACAGAGGCAGCTTGGTACAGTGCTGTTACTTCCGAGCACACACCGACCGCACTGGTGCTGACCAGACAGAATCTGGAGCCGATGGCAGGCAGCAGCCGTGAGGCATTAAAGGGCGGCTACATCATCGACGACTGCGAGGGCACACCGGAGTTAATTCTGATTGCCAGCGGTTCCGAGGTAGCTCTGGCGGTTCATGCAAAAGAGACTCTGGCAGCAGAAGGTCAGAAAGTCCGCGTTGTCTCCATGCCGTGTATGGATCTGTTCGAGGAGCAGAGCGAGGAGTACAAGGAGTCCGTACTTCCGAGAGAAGTACGCCGCCGTGTAGCAGTAGAGGCGCTTGGAAGCTTCGGCTGGGACAAGTACACCGGCTTAGACGGCAAGATCATCGCGATGGAAAGTTTCGGCGCCAGCGCACCGGCAGGGCTTCTGTTCAAGAAGTTCGGCTTTACCGTTGAGCATGTGGTAGAGGTGGCTAAGAGCCTGAAATAATGTTGATTTTGGTAAAAAAATAAGATAAAAGACAGGCACCTGTCTGTCGGCAGAAAAGAATGCGGTACCGCTTAAGCAGAAATGCGCCTTTCTCCGGCAGGCAGGTGTATTTTGCTTTCCAAACCTTGCAAAACGGGGATGCATTGCGTATAATAAGAGCCAGCGCAGAAAAAAGATGAGGGCATAGAAGAAAGGCTGTCAGTGCAGCCGTAAGGGAAGGGATCCAGACATGGAAAAAAAATGTATTGGGATAGACGTCGGCGGAACGACGGTTAAGATTGGTCTTTTTGAGACGGACGGAACGCTTGTTTATAAGTGGGAGGTTCCGAGCCGCAAGGAAGAGAATGGGGCGTACATTCTTCCGGATGTAGCCGCTTCGATCAGGAAGAAATTGAACGAGCGGGGAATTCCGATGGATGCCGTGATCGGCGCAGGCATGGGATTTCCGGGACCGGTGCAGCCGGATGGCTATGTGGAGGTCTGCGTCAACTTAGGATGGCGCGATCTGAACCCGCAGAAGATTTTGAGTGAGTTATTAGATGGAATGCCGGTCCGCTCCGGTAATGATGCTAATGTGGCGGCGCTCGGCGAGATGTGGCAGGGCGGCGGCAAGGGCTGCCATGATATCGTGATGGTGACGCTGGGAACCGGTGTCGGCGGCGGCGTGGTACACGATCAGAAGATCGTTGCAGGACGCCACGGACTGGGCGGCGAGATCGGTCATATCCATATCCGCGAGGGCGAGAAAGAAACCTGCAACTGCGGCGGACACGGCTGTCTGGAACAGGTAGCGTCCGCGACCGGTATCGCCAGGGAGGCGAGACGGAAGATGGCGGCAAAGCCGGATGCATCGGTGATGCGTGCCTACGGTGATGCGATCACCGCAAAAAATGTGCTGGATGCGGCAAAAGCCGGGGATGCACTGGCGCTGGAGGTTATGGACACCGTGTGCTATTATCTCGGATGGGCGCTGGCGACCATTTCGATGACCGTGGATCCGGAGATTTTCGTCATCGGAGGAGGCGTATCCAAGGCGGGGACTTTTTTAACGGATTGGATTGACCGCTATTACCGCGAATTGACCCCGATCTCTGAGAATAAGGGCGAGGTTCGCTTGGCAACATTGGGAAATGATGCAGGTATCTATGGGGCGGCAAGACTGATCTTAGATTAGGCGCCTTGTTTTGAGTGACAGAGTGCAGGGTAAATGGTCTGGACGTTTGAAGGAAATAGGGATAGAAAAACGTTCAGATATGCCGAAAAATGCTGTAGACAAGAGGAGACCCCGGAGCGGTCAAGCATCCGGGGCAATTATGAAAAATCTATGTGCAAAATCACTATAAAACAAATTTGAAAAGTGAAATCTTTTATGCTTTTAGTATAAAAATAAGATATGAATAAAATATGAACACCGTGTAAACAGATTATGAAAATTGGCGATTTTGTACAAAAAAGTTTCATGAATCAGAGGTTTCTCTATCAAAACAGAGGATAGAAAGAAAAATGGCAGAATTTGCAGCGCACGGTGCGAATCAGGAGGAAAAAATGGCAGCAGAAAAAGCAAAGAAAACGATTGTAATTGGACATAAAAACCCGGATACGGATTCGATTTGTTCTGCAATCGGCTATGCGAATTTCAAAACACTTCAGACGGGCGGCGAATATGTACCGTGCCGTGCCGGAGAACTGAACCCGGAGACAACCTTCGTACTGGATTACTTTAAGGTAGATGTGCCGAAACTGATTAAATCCGTCAAAACGCAGGTCAAGGATATTGAGATCCGCGAGACGCCAGGTGTTTCCAAGAATATTTCCCTGAGAAAAGCATGGAACCTGATGCAGGAGGACGGTCTGGTAACACTTCCGGCTGTTACCGATAAGAATATACTGGAAGGTCTGATCACAGTCGGCGATATCACCCGTTCTTATATGAATGTATACGACAGCAGCATTCTTTCCAAGGCATGCACCCAGTATGCAAATATCATCGAGACCCTGGAGGGCGCGATTTTTGTTGGCGATGAGAAAGCGTACTTTGATAAAGGAAAAGTCCTGATTGCGGCAGCTAATCCGGATATGATGGAATATTATATTGATAAGAACGACCTGGTTATCCTCGGCAACCGCTATGAGTCGCAGCTGTGCGCGATCGAGATGGGTGCAAGCTGTATCATCGTGTGTGAGGGCGCTGGCGTTTCCATGACGATTAAAAAACTGGCACAGGAGCGCGGCTGTACCGTCATTACAACTCCGTATGATACCTACACGGCAGCCCGTCTCATTAACCAGAGTATGCCGATCAGCTATTTCATGAAGACTGAGAAGCTGATCACCTTCGATACAGATGATTTCATCGATGATATTAAGGATGTGATGGCAAGCAAGCGTTTCCGTCATTTCCCGGTACTCGATAAAGAAGGCAAATACAAAGGCCTGATTTCCCGCCGTAACTTACTGGGTGCGCGCGGCAAGAACGTGATTCTGGTCGATCACAATGAGCGCGGCCAGGCGGTAGACGGCATCGAGAATGCCAATATCCTGGAGCTGATTGACCACCATCGTCTGGGTACTGTGGAGACAGTCGGACCGGTCTTCTTCCGTAACCAGCCGCTCGGCTGTACGGCAACGATCATCTTCCAGATGTACCGCGAACAGGGGCTGGAGATCGACAAGACCATCGCAGGTCTGCTCTGCAGTGCGATCATCTCCGATACGCTTCTGTTCCGTTCTCCGACCTGCACACCGATGGATCGGGCGGCAGCGGTTTCTCTGGCTGAGATGGCAGGCATCAAGCTGGATGAGTTCGCAAACCAGATGTTTGAGGCAGGCAGCGAGTTAAAGGGCAAGAGCGATGCAGAGATTCTGTATCTGGATTTCAAGAAATTCTCAGCTGGAAAGACAAACTTCGGCGTCGGTCAGATCAACTCCCTGAATGCAGAGGAACTTGGAAAGCTGAAGAACCGTATGCTGCCGTTTATGGAGAAGGCGCGTGAGGACGAAGGTCTGGATATGATCTTCTTTATGCTGACGAATATCCTGACGGAGACGACCGAACTTCTCTGTGTTGGACAGGGGGCGGCACAGGTTGTGGCAGATGCGTTCCACGTAGGCGATGCAAATGAAGAGCTGAAGCAGACAGCAACACTGCCGGGCGTTGTTTCCAGAAAGAAACAGCTGATTCCGGCACTGACAGTGACACTGGAGCAGTAAATCAGGTGACAGTGCGCGGACGGGATTGTTTCATACGGAAAATCCAGTGATAGTTCGTGCAGGGCAGGAAGGTCGGACGGAAAGGAAGGATACCATGACATTTGTATATCCGGCGGTTTTTACGCCTAAGAAAGATGGAAAAGGGTATGATGCATATTTCCCGGATTTGGAGTGCTGCGAGGCGGAAGGTCCGGATCTGGAGGATGCGGTGGAAAATGCGCGGGAGGCAGCGTACAACTGGATCAGCCTGGAGCTGGAGGAAGAGGGCGATCTGCCGGCACAGACGCATATCGATGATATGAGCCTGCCGGAAGGAAGCATGGTGAAACAGATCATGGTCCGGATCAAACTTCTCCCGGACAACGATTAAGAGGATATAGGGATGGCACAGAAGAGAGCGGCTGGAAAGCCAGAAGAGCGTCGCCGGGGAGGAGCAAGGCAGAACCCGGAAGGACAGTTGAAAAAACGGGTGGAGACCCGGAACACTCCGGGATCGCGCGCCCAGTGGAAGCCGGGCAATATGATTTATCCGGTTCCGGCGGTGCTGGTCACAGTGGCGGACTGCGAAGGAAACAGCAACATCATCACGATTGCCTGGACGGGCACGATCTGTACGAATCCGCCGATGGCGTACATTTCGGTGCGCCCGGAGCGCTATTCTTACCATATGCTGCGGGAGAGCGGTGAGTTTGTCATCAACCTGGCGACGGAGTCGATGGCGTATGCGACCGATTACTGCGGCGTCCGCTCCGGCAGGAATGTGGATAAATGGAAGGAGACAGGGCTCACACCGGTTCCGGCGCAGACGGTGAAAGCGCCGGTGATCGCCGAAAGCCCGGTCGCGATCGAGTGCCGGGTGACCGAAGTCAAGGAACTGGGGTCACATCATATGTTTCTGGCAGAGGTAACGGGTGTCAGCGTGGACGAGCAGTGGCTCAACGAGCGCGGCAGCCTGGAGCTTGCAAAGGCGGAACCGATTGTGTATTCGCATGGCGGCTATTATGGGCTTTCAGAGCTTCTTGGAACATTTGGATGGAGTGTAAAGAAAAAGAAGAGGTGCCAAAGATGAAAAATAATGTAACCCTGATTGGTATGCCGTCCGCAGGAAAGAGCACGGTCGGAGTGCTTTTAGCAAAGAGACTGGGCTATTCCTTTATAGATGTGGATTTGCTGATTCAGGAACAGGAAGGTAAGCGTCTGCGCGAGATCATCGAAGAACAGGGACTGGACGGATTTCTCGATGTGGAGAATCGCGTCAACGCGGGGGTGGAAGCCGAGCAGGCGGTCATCGCACCGGGTGGCAGCGTGATCTACGGAAAGGAAGCGATGGAACATTTAAAATCCATCGGACTGGTTGTCTATCTGAAAATTACCTATGACGAGCTGGTAAAACGCGTCGGCGATGTCAAGGACCGCGGCGTGGCGCTGAAAGACGGCATGACACTTCTGGATCTCTACCATGAGAGGATCTCGTATTTTGAGAAATACGCGGACATCACGATCGACGAGGAAGGTAAAGAGCTGGGGGCGGTGGTTGATGAGCTGCGCGAAATATTGGAAGAGCGCGGTTATGTGCTGGGAAGTGCGCCGGAGAAAGAGTAACAATTTCACATGAGAATGGGGCAGCCGGTTCTGCCGGACGGGTTTCATAACGGGTTACAGTGAGAAAAAATCAGTTGCAAAACAGTTGAAAATCCAATACAATAGAATAGTAACCATTTTTATAGAATGTTAACAGTCGGGGTGCAAAGATGCGGAATCTTTTTTGCATCCCTTTTTTGAAAGGTGTGCGTATATGACTACAGTGAAATCTTTGTCCAGAGAGATGAAATTCTTTCTTCTGGCACTGATTCCGATCTATTTCATTTCAGTGGGGCTGATTATACAGCCGTTTGATTCCATTGTGACTGGTATCTATGAGATCATATGGGAGCCGGATTTCCTGATCACCGATTATATTGCGGTCGGCGGCATGGGAGCCGCGTTTGTCAATGCCGGGATGATGGCGCTTATCAGCATCTACTTTGTCTATAGTCTTGGGATGGAGATGGACGGGCATACGATCACGTCCTGCTGTCTGATGTTTGGATTCTCTTTGTTCGGAAAAAATCTGATGAATATCTGGGCGATTTTTCTGGGTGTATTTCTCTATGCAAAATATCATAAAATGCACTTATCCAACTATATTTATGTCGGCATCTACGGAACGAGCCTGTCTCCGATCATCACACAGCTGATGCACGTGGTGGAGCTGCCGATCTGGCAGCGCTTCTGTGTGACGATTCTGGTGGGAATCTGTATCGGATTCGTGCTTCCACCGCTCGCGACGCATTCTCACTATGCCCATAAGGGATATTCCCTTTATAATGTGGGATTTGCCTCTGGCATCATTGCGACGGTCCTGGTCTCCACGTTTAAGTCCTTTGGAATTGAGACGGAGGCGCGTCTTATCTGGTCCTCCGGCAATGATGCGATGCTTTTAGGGCTGCTATTTGTCCTGTTTGCAGGCATGTCGGTGGTGGCAGTGCTGTGGCGCGGAAAAGATACACTTTTAGGGTATGAAAAACTCCTTGGGACAACGGGAATCGGCGGTACCGATTACCTGCTGGAATTGGGCGGTGCGGTGACGCTTCTCAACATGGGACTCAATGGTCTGTTTGCGACCTTCTTTGTGCTGGCAGTCGGCGGAAACCTAAATGGACCGACGATCGGCGGAATCTTTACCATCGTTGGATTCAGTGCGACTGGAAAACATTTGCGGAATATTTTCCCGATCATGGCGGGCGTCTGCATTGCGAGTACCGTCCGGGCGTGGGATATCACGAATCCGTCGGCACTTCTGGCGCTGCTCTTTTCCACGACGCTGGCGCCGATCGCCGGAGAGTTTGGAATTTTATGCGGCGTGTTAGCCGGTTTTCTGCACGCGTCGGTGGCGCTCAATGTCGGGATCGTGTATGGGGGCATGAACCTCTATAACAATGGATTTGCGGGCGGTATCGTCGCAATGTTCCTGGTGCCGGTGATCCAGTCGATCCGCGACCGGAGGGCGCGGGCGAAGGGAGATCTGTCGCTGTAAGATTTCCTCTTTTTAATGGAATCTTAACACGAAAGAGGCATAGAGATATTGTATCATTATAAAAACACCACATTTATGATACCTACTAAACATAGAAAGGAATGATACATATTTCAACTTCATTTGCGCTTCTGGTCGTAGCGATTATTATCCTTGTCTGCATCGCGGGAAGCCGTCTTTCGGGGCGGCTGGGGGTGCCGACGTTGTTTATTTTTATTATGCTGGGAATGCTGTTTGGATCGGACGGTATTTTTAAGATTCCATTCGGCAATTTTGCACTGGCGGAACAGGTCTGCTCGGTGGCACTGATTTTTATTATGTTTTACGGCGGGTTCGGCACGCGCTGGAGTGAGGCGAAGCCGGTCGCGGGGCGGTCGATTTTGTTATCCTCGGTGGGTGTAGTGCTGACGGCGCTTTTGACCGGGCTGTTCTGTCATCTGGTGCTTAATATGGCACTGATGGAAGGAATGCTTCTCGGCGCAGTTCTTGGATCGACCGATGCGGCATCCGTGTTCTCGATCCTGCGTTCGCGCAAGCTGAACCTCAAATACGGCACGGCATCCATGCTGGAGTTAGAGAGCGGAAGCAACGACCCGTTTGCGTACATGATGACGGTGATTCTGCTGTCTGCGATGACGGGGAGTGTGAGCGGCGGTTCGGCGGTTCTGCTTTTGATCCGCCAGCTCGCATTTGGGCTTTTGACCGGCGCGACGGTCGCGTGGTTGGTGACATGGCTTTTAAAGCGGTATGCCTTTTATGGCGAGGGATTTGACACGATCTTTGTCTTTGCGGCGGCAATCATTTCTTACGCGCTTGCATCCCAGATTGGTGGAAATGGCTACTTAAGCGTGTATTTGACCGGTATTATCCTCGGAAATCAGGAGCTGAAGAACCAGAAAGCGCTGGTTGGCTTCTTTGATGCATTTACCGGCATGATGCAGATGCTTCTGTTTTTCCTACTGGGACTTCTGGCATTTCCCTCGCAGATGCCGTCGATCGTGCTTCCGGCGATCGCAATCGCATTGTTTTTAACATTTGTGGCTCGTCCGGCGGCGGTTGGCTTGCTGCTCGCGCC
>ULQX01021331.1_pt1 | contig 29145 bp, 19 predicted proteins | sample 1954941 | NCBI WGS metagenome assembly ULQX01 (sample SAMEA4835667, study PRJEB28245) | human gut metagenome | biome: gut microbiome; material: fecal sample | place: Denmark | collected 2008
CAGACGCCCAGCGCAAAGCAGTTGCAGTCGTTGTTGACCGAAACGGGCACCCCGAAGCGTTTTTCGAAACGCTCTTTGAGATGCACCTCCCGCCAGGAGGGAATGCCGACCACGTCGTAGACGATCCCCCGCTCCGCATCCACCACCGAAGGGACACCGATGCCGATGCACTCGACATCGGGCGTGATGAGCCGATCGACGAGCGAAGCGATATGATCCAGAACCTCCGCCTCGGAACCATCCGCCCGGCAAGGTTCGGAAATCATCCGCACGATCCGGCCGCCGGCCACCAGACCGACGCGCACGTTCGTGCCACCCAAATCCACTCCTATTCTCATCGCTCCACTGCTATTTCCGTGATTTTACCCTCCACGAAACGGGCATGATCCACCATGCGGCCGTCGTCTTCGCGTATCCAGGTCTCGAATCCCCGCTCCCCTTCGGTCAGCAGCAGCAGCCGCACGCCCGGACGCAGGTTGTTGTAAGTCGTATTGTCGCCCGAGAAACGGCCATAACCGAGGCAAACGCCCTTCTCGGCCACCAGGTAGTCGATGTCGTGGTCATGCCCCACGAAGGTTCCCGCCACGCTGCCCGTCTCGATCATGGCCGCGAACATCCCCGTATTCAGCGCGCCCGGACACTCGGCCTCGGCGGCCCGTCCGATATGCGTGTTCGAGGGATTGCGCCACGCCGCGAGGTACTCCGGCAGCACGATGTGGAAAAACGCCAGCGAAGGCACCGCACGGCCGCCGTTGGCCGTCCGGCGGGCCGTACAACGGTCGCGCAGCCACGCGACCTGCTCCGCCCGGAACCAGTCGTAGCCGTCGATCCCCTCCAAGAGCGACTCGGAGTGCGAATCGAGGCAGTAGAGCAACCACGCGGGCCGCCGCGAGCCGCTGCCGAGAATCTCCAGCTCCCGGTCCGCCAGCTCCCCGGCTGCGTCGAGCGTATTCAGGCTTCCGGGACACGAGGTCACGATACGGCCGATCTGCTGCCGGCTGAGGTCCTGCTCGGAATCGTGGTTGCCCAGCACCACGCAGAAAGGCACCCTGCGCGCAGTCATCGTATCGAGCAGGCGGCGCCACATGCCTTCGGCCGGGGCCCCCGTCACCACATCGCCCGTGAAGACGACCAGATCGGGACGTTCCGTCGCCAGAATGCGGTCCAGGCGGGCAAAGGTCTTTTCGGCCTCGACAAGCCTCCGGGGTTTGGAGGGGTCGAGGTGCATATCCGTGAACTGCGCTATCTTGAAAGTCTTGTCGCTGCCGAAGCGCAGCACAGGCTGCTGCGCCCGGACGGAGGCCGCACCCCAGACGAAGAGGGCGCAGGCCGAGAGAATCCACTTGTTCATCTCCTGAAAATTCATTGGTTCAACTTCACGCTACCGCTCTTCTCCACCTGCACGGTGCTGCTGCGGCCGTCGCCCCACGTCACCACCAACTCGAACGGCACGTTGATCGAGACAGTCACCGCGGGCGTTTCGTCAGCCGATTTGCGGGCGCGGACCCTCAGGTCCACGACGCCGTCGGGACCGAACGGATAGCGTTCGATGCCGTGCGCCTCGGTCCGGGTGAGGTCCCACTCGATCCGCCGCTCCGAATAGTCGGACTTGATGCCGAGGATGTACTCGATGAAGACGGCGATGGGCGGCAGTCCGGTCCATCCGACGAAATCCTTGCGGGCCATGAATCCGGGTTCGAGCTTCTCCGGCGCGTAATACTCCCAGAAGGTCCCCGTATTCTTCCACACCTCGAAGACCGCGGCGTAGTGGTTCTCGGCGATCCGCTGCGCCTCGGCGCGGTAGCCCTTGCGCCAAAGGCCGTCGATCACCATATAGTTGGCCCCGGGCCAGACGCCGCCCTGCCAGTAGCGGCCCAGAGCGTTGTATTTGCGGTGGTCGGCCGAGAGCGACGGCACGCGGTGCGGACGGTCGAACTCCGTCGAGTCGCTCAAGTGAGCCACGAAACGGTCCAGACGCTCCTTGCCGAGAACGTCGGTCTGCAACGCCCAATAGGCGTAAATGCCTTTGGCCGTACCCAGCGACCCGTCGGCGTAACGGTCGAAGAGAAACCCTTCCTCATCGTTCCACATGAAGTCGTTGATATGCTTTTTAAGGAACCGGTTTTCGTCCTCGACCTCTTCGATCTCCTGCCAGCGTTCGATGTAAAATCCGATCTGGAGCAGCGACTCGTTGACGAGCATCTGTTGCAAATTGGCGTCGAGCCACTCCATGTGGCCGTTGGAGAAGATCTGATTGTACCCCTCCGGAACCCGGGGCGTATTGTCCATGCCCGTGCCCCAGCCGCTCGACCAGTAGGTCCCGTTGGGCCACGTCCGGTTCAGCTTCCACCACTTGGCATAGGCGCACAGGGCCGGGAAGACCTTGTGCAGGCGGTCGATGTCCCCGAACTGGCGGTAGTACATCAGCTCGGTCCACGGAAGCAGGTTCGGCCCGGTCGAGGTGGGGTCGTAGCGTTCGAAACAGTCGGAGCCGTCGGCGCGGATCTCCCGGCAGATGAAGCCGTCGGGATGCTGGTGCGAATAGAAATTGTCCAGCGTCCGCTGGAAAGGGAAGAAGCGGTAGCCGTAACGGGCGAACATCATCATGAACGAGGCGTCCCACATGAAAATATTGCCGTTGTAGGCGATGTCGAGGTAAGGAGAGACGAATCCCGAACCCTCCCGGGGCTGACGGATGTTGCCCACGGCGATCCGCCAGGCATGCCAGTACATTTCGATCTCCCGGTCATGCCCCTCCCAAATCGGTGCGGGCAGAATCTTCCGGGCCTCGGCGAACGGACGGGGCCGTATCGTCTCGGGTTTCATCGTCCGGAAATCGTTCTCGGCCACGAACACCTCCTTGACGTAGGTGTTCTTATAGGGCAGCCGGTAGGGTCCCGAACGCAAATCCTGCGCTCCGGCCGCAACCGGAGCGGCTGCGGCGAGCAAAACGAGCGCCATATCTCTTCCGATCTTCATACCGGTCTATTTTACAAGCGATTTGATTCTGCGCGGAATCTCCGTATTGCGGTAGGTGCCGCGGAAACGGTCGGAACCCGGCCCGTAGGCGAAGACGGGAAGCATGACCGGCGTGTGGTCGTCGGAGACGTAAACGCCCATGATCCGCCCCGTGGCCTCGTCGCCGTCGATCAGCGTCAGGCCGCCCGTCTCGTGGTCCGCCGTGACGACGACGAGCGTCTCGCCGTTCGAATCGGCGAATTTCAGCGCCTCGGCGACCGCAAGATCGAAGCTCAGCGTCTCGATGACGGAGCCGGGCAGACAGCGCGAATGGCCCGCATAGTCGATTTTGGCACCCTCGACCATCAGGAAGAAGCCCTTGCCGCTGCGCTCCCGCAGCTTCTCGATGGCCCCGCGCGTGGCGTCGGCCAGCAGGGTGAGGTTCTTCTCTTCGGCGGCTTCGTCCATCTCCTCGTCGATGCAGATCACCTTGCCCTTCGCGGCGTTGAGCTCGTCCACCGAACGGACGAAATCGTACTGTTTCGAGAGCTCGCCCACCAGGTCGATGCCGTCGTCGCGGTGCGTGAATTTGCGGATGCCGCTGCCGCAGAGCAGGTCCAGGCGTCCTTTCAGCAGCCACGCGGTCAACTCGTCCGAATTGTCGCGCTCGACCGAATGGCCGAAAAATGCCGTCGGCGTGGCGTCGGCGATGTCGCCCAGCGTCACGACGCCGACGGCACGGCCGCGGTCGTAGAAGAAGTCGCTCAGCGAAGGATAGGCCGTTCCGTCCACCCCTGCCGATATATGGCGGTTCGCATGCACCTCGCCCGTAGCCAGGGCGCTGCCTCCGGCGGCCGAATCGGTCGTAAAGGCGTCCAGCGCATTGTTCTGCTGCAAGCCGATGTTCTTCAGCCCCATCAGCGTCAGATTTTTGTTGGCGAACATGGCCGCCACGATCTGCGACAGCCCCATGCCGTCGCCGATCAGGAAGATCACGTTCTTCACCTTTCCCTTGCCCCCGTCGTTGCGGTAGGTCGGCGTATAAACGTCGATGCCCTTCGAAAGCTGCAACTTATCGCTCTGGAAGCCCTTGAAATCGCGGGTCGCCTTGTCCAGACGCTTCGTGCCCGTCACGGTCGAAGAGGCCGCGCGGCGCTCGCCGATCTGGAAATTCTTGTTGCCGAAATCGTTGAAGAACTCGGCACAGAGCTCCGGACGGTCGGTGTTGATGTAGTCGATGCCCATGTCGTAGAACGTGTAGTAGACGGTCACCCCCTCGGGAGCTCCCCAGAAGCGCACGGGCTTGTCCCACGCATGGGCCTTGTCGATGACCCGTTCGAGCTTCTCGCGCTCGGCGGGGATGATGGAGCCCTTGCCGTTCCATTGGGAGAACCGTTTGAAATCGGCGCTTATCAGGGCTACGCGCTCCAGCTGCCCGGGCGTGTACTCCGCGTCCCAGGCTCCGTCGAAACGGATGTAAGCCGGGTAATCGCCGAAATCCGCAGGCTCGGGAACCCGTCCCGTCACGGTGACGCGCACGGCGTCGGGATTCACCGCGGGATCGAACACCTCGGGCCAGCGCCCCAGCACCTCGGCGACGGCGCGCAGCGTCGGACCGGTCTCGGACTTGAGTTCGACCATCAGTTGCAGATGCCGGTCCGAATCCCTCCAGGCGCGTCCGCCGTTCCGTTTGAAAAGCGTCACGACAGGCTCCACGTAGAGCGCCTCGAAGGTCATGTCGGGCGACAGCTCCCCGACCTCGTGTCCCACGAGCAGCTTTCCGTCCCGCAGGAACACGTCGGCCTCGATCGAGGCGACCTGCTGGGCGTAAGCCTGATAGAAGGGCACCCGCCGGGCATAATCGTTGTGCGAATGGATCAGCACGGGCGGCTGGGCGGCAGCCACGCCGCAGACGAACAACGCCGCGGCGGACAACCCGATTCTCAAAATCTTTTTCATAGCGGTCTATCTTTTATCGTACATATTTCAAACGGGCTTCGACAGGCGCATGGTCGGAGAGGTACCCTCCGCCGAGCGTATCGGGCAATATCGAGCAGGAGCGGACCTCCAGGCCGCCGCCGCAGAACACATAGTCGATCAACGGACGCTCCTCCTCCGGAAGCTGCCCGAAATCGGAGAAGCTCCACGCCGTTCCGTGCCGTTCGAGCGCCGTGTCCCAGGCGCTGCGCAAGGTTCCGTCGGCCACCACGTGCGCGATGACCGGCGACGAGGGTTCGGCGTTGAAATCGCCCGTAAGGATCACCGGACGGCCGTCGCGCAGCGTCTCGATGCGCCGCAGCAACAACGCGACGCCCTCCCGGCGGGCCTGCTCCCCGACATGATCGAGATGGGTGTTGATGAAGAGCAGTTCGCGGCCGCTTTTATCGCGCAGCACGGTCCATGTCGCCAGACGTTCGCAGGCCCCGTCCCACCCCTTCGAACCGGGCGTCTCGGGCTCCTCGCTCAACCAGAACACCCCGGAGTCGAGCAGTTCGAAACGGTCGCTGCGGAAAAACACGGCGTTGAACTCGCCCGCCCGCGCCCCGTCCTCCCGGCCGACGCCGACCGCCCGGTAACCGGGCAGCAGGGCCTGCAAGTCGTCGAACTGGTTGGCAAGCACCTCCTGCGTCCCCAGCAGATCGACAGCCTCCGAGCGGATCAGCCCGGCGATCCGTTCGCGGCGGAAACGCCAGTTGTTCATCCCGTCCTCGGGATTGTCATAACGCATATTGAGCGTCATCACGGCCAGCTCTTGCGGGGTGTTGCAGGAAACCGCAGCCGTCAGCGTCAGCAGAAAAAGCAACTTCTTCATGGCCGTATCATTTTACGAACAGATTTTCAGCGGGAATCGGCGAGAACGCTTTCTCTCCGGGGGCTTTCCAGCCCCATTCGAGCTCCTGCCCCTCGTAATCCTCGAAATAGAGCAGTTTGCAGGCATGCAGCCCCGCTTCGAGAGCCACGCGCCCGGTGGCCGTGACCGCGGCGTGCGAACTGTCGTTGTCCACGACTTTGCGGCCGTCGATCAGCAGCACACTGCCGTCGTCGCTCCGCGTGAAAAACTCCCAGACGCCCCGCTCGGGAATCCGGATCAGGCCCTCGAACACATAGCCGAAATGGTCCTCCTGCGGCGCTTCGGCAATCGAAGGAGCAGCCATCACGCCCGTGGAGACGAGCTTCCCGCGAGCGATGTCGGCCACCTTCGAGAAAGTCCCTTCGTAATAGGCGAAGCGGACTCCCGGAACGGTCGCAGCCGCGGCCGCCGGGGAGAGAAAAACGGCCTTCTCGGCCCGCAGCGTCAGGGTCTGGCTGGGTGCGGCCCCCGCCTTGAAGCCTTTGGCGCAGAGCGTCAGCGAACGGTCCACCCGCAGCGGCGTCCGGTAAAGCGCCGAGAGCGAATCGGGCTCCGAGCCGTCGAGCGTATAGCGGATTTCGGCTCCCGGAGTCGTCGTCGCCAGCGCCACATCGACCGGCTCGGTGAAGAGACTCACCGACTGCGTCGTATAGGGGATCGAGACCGCCTCGCCGCGGGTCAGCGAATAGGGCCGTGCGTCCGGGCCCGACGCCCGGTCGAAAGCGGGCTGAGGCACCATCTCGAAATGCAGCTCTCCGCCCTCCATCAGCTGATCGTAGGTGATGAAATTCTTGTCTATCGTCTGCCCGCCGAGCGTCACGCTCCCGACATAGCGGTTGCGCCGCGGCTTGTCGGCCGTCACGGTCAGCGTGCGGCCGTTGGCCAGCCGCACGGTCGCCTTTTCGAACAGCGGCGCCGTCAGCACAAATTCGTTCGAACCCGGACACACCGGATAGAAACCCAGCGAAGAGAAGATATACCAAGCCGACATCTGCCCGCAGTCCTCGTTGCCGATGATTCCCTCCGGGGTCGGGGCATACATCTCGTCGAGCAGGCGGCGCGTCAGCTCCTGCGTCTTCCACGGCTGACCGACATAACTGTACAGATAGGCCATGTGATGGCTCGGCTCGTTGCCGTGGGCATACTGCCCCATCAGGCCCGTAATGTCCACCAGTCCCGCATCCTCGTGCGGCGATTCGAGCGTAAAGAGGCGGTCCAGCTCCCGGACGAAAGCCTCCCGGCCGCCGAAAAGCTGTTCCAGACCGTTCACGTCGTGCGGCGCGAAGAAGCGGTACTGCCACGGCGTAGCCTCGGTATAGTCGCGTCCGGCCATGAATTCGTCGAAAGGCTCCGACCAGCCTCCGTCGGCCTGCCGGCCCCGGAAAAAGCGGGTCGCACCGTCGAAGACACGGACGTAGTTGAGCGCCCGGCGATCGTACTCGCGGGCCGTTTCGGTCCGCCCCATCGCCTCGGCCATGCGGGCGACGGCCCAGTCGTCATAGGCATATTCCAGGGCGCAGGAGACCGATTCGCGGCAGACGTTCGACGGGATGAAGCCCTGCGCCACATAGTATTCCGAACCCTTCTTGTTGATGTTCGACGAGCGGATCATCGCATCGAGCGCCTTCCCGGCGTCGTAGCCGCGGATGCCCTTCAGATAGGCGTCGGCTATGACCGACACGGCGTGATAGCCGATCATCGTGCCGGTCTCTCCCGAAGCGAGAGGCCAGACGGGCAATTCGCCCGTCGCGTCGTACATGTCGAGCAGGCTGGCGATCATGTCGTTCACACGCGCCGTATCGACGAGGGTTTGCAGCGGATGCCACGCCCGGAAGGTATCCCACAGCGAGAACGTCGAATAGTACGCACGGCCGTCGGCGACGCGGGCGATGGTCCGATCGCTGCGGCGGTACTCCCCGTTGACATCGCTCATCAGATTGGGAGTCAGTTTGGCGTGGTACTGCGCCGTATAGAAATTGATCCGCTCGCCGCGGGTACCGCCCTCGACGACGATGTCGCCGAGCGCATCGTGCCACAACGCCTCCGCGCGCGAGCGCACGGCGTCGAAATCCAACTCGGGAACCTCGGCGATCCGGTTCTCGCGCGCATTTTCCGCGCTCACGGACGACAGTCCGACTGCGACGGTCAGCGTCTTGAGATCGGGGGCGAACGTCAGCACGGCCTGTCTGTCCCCGAGCAGCTGCACGTCGGCGAAAGGCTCCGAGAAGCGGGCCGAGAAGAAAACGTAATGATCGGAGACCCATCCCTGCGTGCGCCGCATGCCCGCGATCTCGTCGGGCGCCGTCTGCCGCAGCTCACGCAGGTCGATCTTCTCATCGGTGATCGTGTGCATCAGGTCGATGACCACCCTCCGCGGCCCGGCGCCGCGGAACGCATAGCGGTGCACGCCCGTACGGGGCGCCGCCGTGAGTTCGACCGCAAGCCCCTCTTCGGGCAGTTCGACCGCATAATAACCGCAGGAAGCCCGTTCGCGGTCGTGCGAAAAGGCGTAAGGCTGCGGCAGATACTCGCCGTCGCACACCACTTCGGTCCGGGTGGTGGGATGGAACAGGATGTCGGCCAGATCGGCGCACCCCGTTCCGCTCAGATGCGTATGGGAAAATCCGTCGATCGTCGTGTCGTCGTAGTGATAGCCCGCACAGGCGTCCCAGTCGTCCGCCCGCGTATCGGGGCTGAGCTGCACCATGCCGAACGGAGTTGCGGCACCGGGATAGGTGTGGCCGTGGAATCCGGTCCCGATGAAGGGATCGACGTATTCGAGCGGATCGGAAGAGCGGGCACAGGCGGCGCCCGCAAGCGCTGCAAATGCCAAAATCAAGGTTCGCATCATGGTCGTTCGGATGGGTTGGAGTTTCGTGTATACAAATATACACAAGGCCGCCGCCGCAACCAGCGGCGATTTCCGCTTTTGCATCCTCATTTCACGCAGACATTTCGCCGGAGAAACCCCGCACCGCGAAAAATTGCGGACAAAAAAGCGGACCGGACAGCGCCGTTTCTGCAAAAAAAGCTATCTTTAACCCACAAAAGAGCACCAAAATGGCACGCATTATCTTTCTGACGGATTTCTCCGAAGCCTACGCCCGGGGCCTTCTGTTGGGTATCGCACGCTACGCCCACGACACCGGACAAGCCTGGAGCCTTTGCCGGCTGCCTCTCTCCATCCGCGACAAATTCGGCATCGAAGCCGTGATCGACTGGGCGCTGCGCATGCGTGCCGATGCCGTCATCGGACAGTTCTACAACACGGACAACGTCGAACTGTTCGCCCGCAACGGCATCATCGCCGTCGCACAGGATTTCAAAGCCCGCTTCACGACGATCCCCAACATCACCGGACCCCACTACCGGGCCGGACAAATGGGCGCGGAGTACTTCCTGAAAAAAGGATTCCGCCACTTCGCATTCTACGGCACCCGCGGAATCGTATGGTCCGACGAACGCTATCAGGGTTTCCGCGAAACGGTCCGCCGGGCCAATCCCGAATTCACCTTCTCGGCGCTGCGGAACACCTCGCAGACCGACCTGTGGCTCTACGACCCGATCCAGCTGACCACCTGGCTGCAATCGCTGCCCAAACCGGTCGCAATCATGGCCTGCGACGACAATCAGGCCTATCACATCACCGAAGCCTGTTTGCAGGCCGAAGGCGGAGGGGGGGGGGAAATTCCGCATCCCGGACGACATTGCCGTACTCGGCGTAGACAACGACGAGACGATCTGCCGGCTGTCGGACCCGAATCTCTCGTCGCTTAACCAGAACATCGAACAGGGCGGATACGACGTGGCCCGGCTGATCGACCGGATCATCCGCGACCCGAAGGCCGAACGGGAGGATGTCATGGTGTTCCCGACCCACATCGTGACCCGTCAGTCAACGGACATCTACGCCAACAACGACCCCCACATCGCCGAGGTGCTGAAATACATCCACGAAAACATCAGTCTGAAAATCTCGGTCGATAACCTGGTCTCGCTCGTACCGCTCTCGCGCCGCCTGCTGGAGACCCGGTTCAAGAAGAGCATGGGCACGTCGATCTACGACTATATCATTCAGGTCCGGATCGAAAAGATGACGCAGCTGCTGTGCGAAGGGATGAGCGTCTCGGAGGCGGCCGTCGAACTGGGATTCTCCGACCTCAAAAACGTTTCGCGCTCGTTCAAACAGATCAAGGGCATAACCCCCTCGGAATACCGGCAGCAGGTCATACGGGCCAAATTCTGACGCACGGCGAACCTGCGCAAAACGAAGACCCGGACGCGCATATCGGGAAGCGAGCGGACGGCATTCCTGCTATTTTTGCAGAAACCAATAACTCAACCGCATGAAAAAACTGCTTCTTCTGCCCCTGATGCTCTCCGCGGCGGCGGCCGTCGGCGCATCCGGCCCCGATTACGGGACATCCAACCGTCCGGAAGCCTCGGAGCGGCTCTTCACTTCGCAGGCCGTCGAACGGCAGATCGAACGCATCCGGCAGACGGTCACGGTTCCCAAGCTGGCATGGATGTTCGAAAACTGCTTCCCCAACACGCTCGACACCACCGTCCACTACCGTCAGGACGAGGAGGGCGAAGACGACACCTTTGTATATACGGGCGACATCCACGCCATGTGGCTGCGCGATTCGGGGGCGCAGGTGTGGCCCTATCTCCCGCTGGCGCGCGAGGACGAAGCCCTGCGCCGGCTGATCCGGGGCGTCGTCCGCCGCCAGCTGAAATGCCTGCTGACGGACCCCTATGCCAACGCCTTCAACGACGGCCCCACCGGAACCGGCTGGCAGGACGACTGGACGGAGATGAAGCCGGAGCTGCACGAACGCAAATGGGAGCTGGACTCCCCGTGTTACGTGATCCGACTGGCCCACGGCTACTGGAAAGCCACGGGCGACGCCTCGGTGTTCGACGCACGGTGGACCGAAGCCATGCGCCTCGTGCTGAAAACCCTGCGCGACCAGCAGCGCCGCGAAGGGCCGGGGGCGTACCGATTCCAGCGCGTGACCGAAGATGCACTGGACACCCAGCTCAAAAACGGATACGGACATCCGGCCAGACCCGTCGGACTCATCGCCTCGTCGTTCCGGCCGTCGGACGACGCCACGACCTTTCCGTTTCTGATTCCGTCCAACTTCTTCGCCGTCTCGTCGCTGCGCAAGGCTGCGGAGATCCTGCGCACGGTAAACCGCGACGAAACCCTGGCATCCGCCTGCGAAACGCTCGCCGACGAGGTCGAACAGGCCCTGAAAAAGCATGCCGTCTGCGACCATCCGCAGTTCGGGAAGATCTACGCTTTCGAAACAGACGGCTTCGGCAACCGCCTGCTGATGGACGATGCCAACGTCCCCAGCCTGCTCGCCATGACCTATCTGGGAGACATCGCGCAGGACGACCCCGTCTACCGGAACACCCGGCGTTTCGTATGGAGCGAATCGAACCCCTATTTCTTCCGGGGCACGGCGGCCGAAGGGATCGGCGGGCCGCATATCGGCGCCGACATGATCTGGCCCATGAGCCTGATCATGCGGGCTCTGACCAGCGATGACGATGCGGAGATCAAACGATGCGTCGAGACGCTCGTAAACACCGACGGGGGAACCGGATTCATGCACGAATCCTTTCACAAGGACGACCCTTCGAACTTCACCCGCCCTTGGTTCGCGTGGGCCAACACGCTTTTCGGCGAGTTGATTCTCCGGCTGGCCGACGAGGGCAAAACCGACCTGCTGAACAGCATCGAAGTGCGTTGAACAGACACCGGGGGCTCAAAAACTCGCACGGCCGACAAAAGCAGCCGTGCGAGTTTCGTCAATAGAACGTCCCCTTGGGGGCGAAGATCGCATAGCCGAAATTGAAGGTCAGATACATGTTCTTCCAGTTCTGCACCTCGTATTTCGTCAGGGCGAGGCTCACGGGACCGATCGGCGTATGGTAGACCAACGACGCCTCGGCGACGCAATGCCAGCGCCGGTCGGACTCCCCGAGCGGATTGAAGTCGCGCTTGTCGCGGTACATGGCGTAGAATCCCGTGCGGAAGAAGAAGTTGGGCATCAGGTCGAAGGTCGGCATCAGCCCGCCGGCCACGAAGCGCCGGGCCCGGAAGTCGGGCATGTAGACCATCTGCATATGCGACACGGGCGCGTAGTCGGGCATCGACATCAGCGTCGCCGATGCGGTCCGGAACCTCGGATGGTTCGTCAGAACGGCATCCACGTTGATGCCGAACGAAAACCAGCTGATTCCCGGCACGTCGAAGAACTTGTCCCAGGTGAAACGCCCGCCGAACCACTGGCGGGTTTCGCGCGAGATGAAACGGCCCGAATCATAGGGCTGGTACTTGTCGCGGCCGGTGATAAAAACAGCCGAAAGCCGCAGATCGGAACCCCGCCGGGGATAGAGGAACTTGTCGAGCGTATTGCGGGCGACCCCGGCCCGCAGGCCGAAGAACGAGAAGCGCGAATGGTCGGTGTCGTCGGCGAACAGCACGTCCGAATCGTAGCGATAGTTGATGTGTCCGGCATTGGCGCGCAGCGTCAGGACGCTGCGGTGGGTCAGCGGCATTCCCACGCCCGTCGAGAAGAAGCTCTCGCTGTTCTTGACCTGCTCGGCATTGCGGACCTTGGTGACGTTGCCGAAGTAGCCGTGGCGGAAGTTGCGGACCGCGAAGTTGTAGGAATAGTCGAGGAAAATCGGCTTCCAGGCGTAGAAATCCGTGCGGCCGCCGACCGCACCCCACGTGTAGATGGGCCCCAGATAGAGGTCGGCCCCCAGCTGCTGCGACACGCGGCCGATCCAATGGTGGTTGACGCCGATGTAAGCCTGGTTGAAAGCCGTCGAGGAGATGTTTCCGCCGACGGTGATCTTGAAATTGGGCCGCGTCTCGAACCGGGCTTCGAACGAATAGCCCTTCCGGAGCGAATCGTAACGCACGACTGGGAAATCCATCGTGAAATCGCCGCCCGCAAGCACCTCGAAGAGATTGTCTTTCAGCTCCTCGAAGCCCATCGGCCGCTGGATGCCCGGCGTGCGGCGGTCCACCTGCACGAAATCGCGGATATACTCCCGCTGGGTGCGTTTCAGCCCTTCGAGCTTGTAGTCGTTGAAGATCAGCGGCGGACACTTCGCGCGGAAAGCCTCGCGGCGCCCGGCGTAATAGGCCGAATCGCGCCGCTCCCCGACCTTTTCGAGCAGCTGCGGCATCGCCGCCATAGCGTCCTCGTAACCGGCGTCCATGATCGCTTCGGCCTGGTCGAAGTCGAGCATGTTGACATCCACGGCGCGGCGGATCGTGACGCTGCGCCCCTCGGGCAGCGTGTAGTCGGTGTCGTGCATGGCCAGCATGAAAGCCTGGTCCATGATGTTGCTCTGCTCGCTGGGCGGGGTGTTGCCCTCGGTGCAGATCGACCCGACGATCACGTCGGGCCGGAAATCCCGGTCGAGGGGCTTCCAGGGGAAATTGTCGTAGATGCCGCCGTCGTAGAGCAGCATCGAATCGACCTTCATGGGTTTGAATACCAGCGGAATGGACATCGACGAACGGACTGCTTCGCTCAGGTCGCCGCGGCGCATCACCACCGGTCCGCGGTGGTTCATGTCGCTGGCCACGCAGAGGAAGGGGATCATCAGGCGGTCGAAATCACCGTCCGCCGCGGCCGTCGCCGGAGCGAACAGCTCCGTGAGGGCCATGTCGATCTGCGTCGAGGAGATCAGGTTCCGGGGTGCCCGCAGCCGCTTTCCGGCGGGGCTTTCAACGTCGATGCGCATGCTCAGGAAGCCGGGATTGCTCCCCAGCTGCCGGTAGTAGGCCATGTAGCGGTTGGGGTCGATGCGCCCCGACACCCACTCGCGGACCACGCCGGAGTTGACGATCTCCCGCATTTCGGCCGGGGAATATCCTGCGGCGTACATCGCGGCGATGATCGAGCCCATCGAGGTTCCGGCCACATAGTCGATCGGCACGCCGTTCTCTTCGAGCGCTTCCAAAACGCCGATATGGTAAAGCCCCTTCGCACCGCCGCCGCTCATCACGACCCCGACCTTCTGGGCCGAGGCGGGGAGCGCGGCCAGCAGGCACGTCAGGACAAATGAGCCGATTTTACGCAACATATCTCAATTTTTTTATAACTTTGCACGTTACTACGATGTCTCTCAAAAGTAGACAAAAAAGAAACACGAGCAAAATATGACCGACAAAATCAATGAACTCCTCCGACGAGTCGAGGAGTTTAAGCCCAAAGCCGCCGCCGAGATCGAGGATTTCCGCATCAAAATCCTCGGCAAGAAAGGCGAGCTGACCGCCCTGATGGAGGAGTTCAAGACGGTTGCCCCCGAGCTCAAACGCGAGTTGGGACAGCAGCTGAACCGCCTCAAAAACGAGGCCACGGAGCGCATCAACACCCTGCGCGAGCAGTTGCAGAACGCCGCGGCGGACAACGCCGCCCGGACGGACGACCTGACGCGCCCCGGATCGGCCGGACACCTCGGGTCGCGCCACCCGATTTCGTTGGTCAAGAACCAGATCGTCGAGGTCTTTTCCCGGCTGGGATACACCGTGGCCGACGGTCCGGAGATCGAGGACGACTGGCATGTCTTCTCGGCCCTGAACTTCCCGCCCGAGCACCCGGCGCGCGACATGCAGGACACGTTCTTCGTCGAGAAGGACCCCGACATCCTGCTGCGCACGCACACCTCGTCGATCCAGGTCCGCACGATGGAGCGCCAGAAGCCCCCCATCCGCGTCATCTGCCCCGGCCGCGTGTTCCGCAACGAGGCCATTTCGTACCGTGCGCACTGCATCTTCCACCAGATCGAGGGTCTCTACATCGACGAGGGAGTCTCGTTCGCCGACATGAAACAGTCGCTGCTCTACTTCGCCAAGGAGGTCTTCGGCGAGCAGACGGTGATCCGCATGCGCCCGTCGTATTTCCCCTTCACGGAGCCTTCGGCCGAAGTCGATGTTTCGTGCAACCTCTGCGGCGGCAAGGGATGCCCGGTCTGCAAAGGCACGGGGTGGCTGGAGATCATGGGCTGCGGCATGGTGGACCCGAACGTGCTGAAAGCCAACGGAATCGACCCCGAAAAGTACTCGGGATTCGCTTTCGGCATGGGTATTGAACGCATCGCCATGCTCAAATACGGCGTGAAGGACCTGCGTCTCTATTTCGAAAACGACGTGCGGTTCCTCCACCAGTTCGACGAAGCGCTCTAAACCCCCGCCGCCCATGAAACGCCTGACAGCGACAACGCTTTTCTGCCTGCTCTTCTTTTCGGCGTTCGTCGCCGGGAAGGGCCCTGCGGAAACGCCCGGATACCCCGATTCGCTGCGCAGCGTGTGGCTCTACACCGAGGGCATCAAGCAAAACATCATCGCGGGCGACACGGCCCGGGCCCGGGAACTGTTTCTCGAAGCGGTCCGCAACGACTCGACCTATGCCCCGGCGTGGTACGAACTGGCCGGGAACCTTCTGAATTCGTCGCCCGAAGAGGCCGTCGAAATGGCCCGCCGCGCCTACCGGCTCGACACCGCGAACAAATGGTACCACCAGTTCTACGGACAGGCGCTGATCATCTCCAACCGCCTCGACGAAGCGCTGAAAGTCTACCGCCGCCTGCTGGAAAACGACCCGAAGGACCCGGACAACTACCGCATCGTGGCGGCCCTCTACGAACAGAAACGGTCGCCGTTCATGGCCCTTGCGACACTCGATTCGGCAGAGCTGCGTTTCGGACGCATCCCGCTGCTGAGCGCCATGAAACGGCAGATGCTGGTGGCCACGAACCAGATCGGCAAAGCCATCGACGAAGCCCGTGCGATGGTCGAAGCCGCGCCCTACGAAGCGCAGCACCACGTCGTGCTGGCCGACCTCTACGGGCTCGACGGCAAGGACTCGCTGGCCCTCGCCGAGTACGGCCGGGCGTTGCAGATCGACTCCACGAACGTACAGACGCTGATGTCGCTGGCCGATTTCCACACCGGACGGCAGGATTACCGCTCGCTGCTGGCCGTCACCCGGAAACTGTTTCTCTCGGACGCCCTGCCGCTCGAAACGAAGATCAAGCGCTTCGAACAGTTCACCTCCGACACGCGCTTCTACCGCGAATACTATTTCCAGCTGAACGACCTGGCCTCGATCCTGGCGATCCGCTATCCCGAGGATCGGCGCGTCGTGGAGCTCTACGCCAACCACCTGATCGCCTCGGGCGAACTGGAACAGGCCCTTACGCTCTACAAGAGCCGTCTCGGAGACCGTCCGCCCGTGGAGGACTTCTACCGGACGGTGATCGACATCGAAACCTATCTGCAACACCCCGATTCGGTGGAAAAATACGTCGGCAAGGCGCTGGAACTCTTCCCCGACAAGGTCGATTTCCACATCTCGAAAGGGCATGTGATGAACAGCTCGAAGCAGTACGGCCAGGCGGTCAAAGCCTACAAGGAGTCGCTCCGCTACGCCGACACCGACTCGCTGCGGGGCGTGATCTGGGGCATGATCGGCGACACGTGGCACCAGCAGGCCGCCGCGGGCATCTCCGAACAGGACGAGAGCCGCACGGCAAAGGAGGGCCGTTCGGGACCCTACCGCAAGGCCATGAAGGAGTGTTACAAGGCTTACGAGCGCAGTCTCGCGTACCGTCCCGACAACCCCTTGGTGCTCAACAACTACGCCTATTTCCTCTCGCTGGAGGAGCGCGATCTCGAACGGGCCCTCTCGATGTCGAGCCGCGTGGTGGCGCTCACCGACAACAATCCGACCTATCTGGACACCCATGCGTGGGTGCTTTTCAAGCTGGGACGCACGGACGAAGCCAAGAAGGTCCTGCAAAAGGCCGTGGCGCTCGACGGACAGAAGAGTCCCGAACTGATGGTCCACTACGGCGACATCCTTCACGAGCTGGGCGAACAGTTCATGGCCGAAATCTACTGGAAACGCGCCCTCGAAAAGGGCTACGACGCCCGACAGATCGAACTGCGGCTGAAACAGCCCGCCAAAAGCTCCAAAACCGCCGAATAACACGCCATGAGACCCTTCCGCACACTGACCCTCGTCTTCCTGCTCTTCGTCTTTGCGGCCGCCGCCCAGCACGACAGCCGCATCGAGGCGCAGAAAAAGGTCATCGCGGCCCTCGAAAAGCGGATCGCCTCCGAGGAGCAAGAGATCTCCAAGCTCCAAAAGGGCCGCTCGGCCACCGAAGAGCGGGTCCGCCGTCTGGCGCGTCAGATCGACTCCCGGAACCAGCTGCTCGACGAAACCGAGAAGCAGGCCCGCCTGCTGCGCGAGGAGATAGCCCGCACGGACAGCGTGGCCGGCAATCTCTCGGCGACGCTCGAACGCGACCGTGCGCAATACGGGGAGATGGTGCGCGAAGCATACCGCAACTACAAGCACAACAACTATTTGACCTTCCTTTTTTCGTCGCGCGACTTCGCGGACGTAGCCCGCAAGATCACCGCGCTGCGCGAAGTCGCCTCGCTGCGCGAACGCAAACTGCGCGACATCGAGGAACTGACCGTTCAGGTGCGTCACGAAAAGGAGGAGCTCGACCTCCGCAAACGGTCGCTCGACTCGGTGACACGAAGCCTCTCGGCCCAGCGCGCAAAACTCCAGCGCGACGCCCGCAACGCCAAGGCCAGTATCCGTTCGCTGTCGCAGAAGGAGAAGCAGGCCCTCCAGCGCAAGATGTCGCAGGAACAGCAGCTGGGCGTGGCGATCAGCGAACTGCGCAAGCTCACGAAGGGCAACACCGAAGGCGCCTCGTTCTCGACGAAGACATCGGGACTGCGGCTTCCCGTCACGGCCGGGCGCGTGAAACGCTACAAGGAGAACATGGCCGAAATCACGGGTCCGAAGGGCGCCCACGTGATCTCGATCTACGACGGCAAGGTCGTTGACATCAAACGCAACCGCATCACCAACAAATACGACGTTTACGTGGCCCACGGCGAATACATAACCTCCTATGCCAACTTGGGGACGATCTGCGTCGAAAAGGACCAGAAAGTGGCGAGAAACGCACAGTTGGGAACCATCGGCTCGTCGGTCAACGTGATGACCATGGAAACCGAATACAAACTCGTCTTCGGCATCTACCCGCCCAATCCCGGGCAGAAGATGCGCGCCGAAGACTGTTTCAAGTGAAACCGCCGCCCCTGTACACCGAAGCCCCGGGACGGGCACGACCTAACAACGACGAAAAATGGCTGTCAGATACTATACCGACGACTGCTCCTACCGCCTCCCGCAGAAACGCCTCACGGCCCGATGGCTGCACGAGGTGGCACAGGCCGAAGGCTATACGCTGGGCGATGTCACCTATATCTTCTGCTCGGCGCAGCGCCTGCTGGAGATGAACCGCCAATACCTCGGGCACGACTACTTCACCGACGTTATCACCTTCGATTACAGCGACCGCAAAGGCACGCGGATCGTTTCGGGCGACATCTTCATCGATGTCGAGACCGTGGCCGACAATGCCCGTCAATACGGCTTCACGGCGTTGCAGGAGATGCGCAGGGTAGTGGTCCACGGGGTGTTGCACCTCTGCGGCCAGGGCGACAAGACCCCCCGCACCAATGCGCAGATGCACCGCAAGGAGGATAAATACCTGAAATTCTGGGAGAACTTTGCAAAATAACGCCCCGCACATGAAAAAGTTCATCCCGTTCATTCTCGCCGTTTCATTCTTCGCCGGCTGCCTGGGCCGCCGCACGCCGGACAGCGCCGCCGATGCGACCGTTGCTGATTTCAGCATCCCCGAAGCGAATGCGAAGCCGGACCCAGCGGGGGAGGGTAGCGATGCCGGGGACTGGATTTACCGGAACGGCGGCCGCAAACGGTGGGGGCCCTTCGTGGAGCGGGACACGACGTTCCTCTTCGTCGAAGAGTATCCGATCGGCAGCGACACGAACCATTACAGGGTCTTCATCCGGAGAGCTCCCCAACCGGCCGACAATGTGAATTTCACCGTCCTTTCGCCGCAGAACGAGAGGGACTGGAACGAATTCACCTCCATACTTCGCGGGATCAAAAAAAGCCATCCGGAGCCGCTTCCGCGCCATGCCGCACTGAAAGAACTGCCGCGCAGCTGGACACCGGTCCGCTCCTTCGGAGGGCGTTATTACGTCGATGGCTTCGCCCCCTATCCGGTGTGGATTTCCGATTCGCTGTTCGTCCGGCAATTCATGGACGGCCCCTGTCCGTCACCGATCGAAGCAGCCGAGCGCATCTCCCCCACGCATTATCGTCTCCGGACATCGGCCAGATATTCGGGTATCGACCGGGTGGAGATACACATCGTGGATACCGTACGCAAGATAGCCGTATTTGCTTTCTGCTACGAAAACAATAAAACCTGTTTTCACGCACTTTACGCCCCTTTCGAGACCGGACTCGAAATGGATATGGTCGATTTCTACTCCCTCGAACGGCACGCAGACGTGGTAAAATGGGACGAGATCGACTTCGAGGCGCTGATCGCCGGCAAGGCTTCGACCTCCGCCGGCGAAGCTCCGGAAGAATATAAAATCGAAGAACAATGACACTCGATTACGACATCATCGTCATCGGCGGCGGACACGCCGGATGCGAAGCCGCCTCGGCCGCCGCACGGTTGGGCTCGCGCACGCTGCTGCTCACGATGGACATGGGCAAAATGGCCTCCATGTCGTGCAACCCGGCAGTCGGAGGAGTTGCCAAAGGTCAGATTGTCAGAGAGATAGATGCATTGGGCGGTCAGATGGGCCGCATCACCGACCTAACGACCGTCCAGTTCCGGATGCTCAATCGTTCGAAAGGCGCCGCGATGTGGAGTCCCCGGGCGCAATGCGACAAAACCCGCTTCTCGGAGGAGTGGCGGCATACGCTGGAAAACACCCGAAACCTCTATATCTGGCAGGATGCGGCGACCGAACTGCTGTTCGACGACGCCCTGCGCACGGATTCCTCACGACCGGACACCCCGGGCGCAGAAGCAAACCCGAACCGGGACAACCTCCGGTCCGCCGCGCAAACGCACCGTATCACGGGGGTCCGGACCCGCATGGGCGTCGAATTCACCTGCCGCGCCGTCGTGCTCACCTCGGGAACTTTCCTCGGAGGACTGATGCACTGCGGAGCTTCGCACGCCGAAGGCGGCAGGGCGGGGGACGCCGCTTCGCACGGAATCACCGAGTGCCTTCGCCGAATCGGTTTCGAAAGCGGACGCATGAAAACCGGAACTCCGGCGCGTCTCGATGCCCGGACCATCGACTTTGAACGGCTCGAACCCCAATACGGCGACGAAAATCCGGCCAAATTCTCGTTTTTACCTGATACACAGCCGGTTAAAGACCAACTTCCTTGTTTTTTGGTCTATACCTCCGCCGAGGTTCACGACATCCTGCGCAGCGGTTTCGACCAGTCGCCCCTGTTCAACGGAACCATCCGCGGCATCGGTCCGCGCTACTGCCCCTCGATCGAGGACAAACTCCGAACCTTCGCCGATAAAGATCAACATCAGCTCTTTCTGGAACCCGAAGGACGCACGACCAATGAATATTATCTCAACGGTTTTTCATCGTCGCTGCCCTGGGAAGTGCAATGGAAAGCGTTGCATAAGATTCAGGGATTCGAAGATTTGCACATCTATCGCCCCGGATACGCCATCGAATACGACTATTTTCCGCCCACGCAACTGCACCATTCCCTCGAAACCAAGCTGGTTTCGGGACTCTATTTCGCCGGACAGGTCAACGGAACGACCGGTTACGAAGAAGCCGCAGCTCAGGGGCTGATGGCCGGCATCAATGCACACCGGGCATTGGCAGGGGAGGAGCCCATCGTACTGAAACGCGACGAAGCCTACATCGGCGTGCTGATCGACGATCTGGTGACCAAAGGAGTTGACGAACCTTACCGGATGTTCACCTCGCGGGCCGAGTATCGCATTCTGCTCCGGCAGGACAACGCCGACATCCGGCTTACTCCGTTAGGATACGAAATCGGACTGATTTCGCAGAAAAGATACGACCATTTCGTCAAAAAAAATACGCTCGTAGAATCGCTTGTAGAGTTCGCGCGCCGGCAGAGCATCAAAGCAGCCGAAATCAACGACTATTTGAAATCGGTAAATTCAGAGCCTTTGACGCAGGGCAGGAAGCTTTACGACATCCTGATGCGCAACAATGTCACCTTCGAATCGCTGCAAAGAGTTCTTCCGAAGCTGAAAAAATTCATTGCTGATAACGAAATGAACGCCGAAATGATCGAGGAGGCGGAGATACAGATCAAGTACAAAGGCTATATCGAACGCGAGAAATTCATCGCCGAGAAGCTCCGTCGCCTCGAAAATATCTCCATTCCGTACGATTTCGACTTTCATTCAATGAATTCGCTGACCATCGAAGCCCGTCAAAAACTCTCGCGGATTCGGCCAACAACGATAGGGCAGGCGTCGAGAATCCCCGGAGTTTCCCCGGCCGACGTGAATGTCTTGCTAATAAAATTCGGTCGATAAAGGTTCCACGTGGAACAATAGATAGATATAGCACAGTAAATGTTCCACGTGGAGCAAAACAACAAGGGCCGCCTTTTGGCGGCCCTTATCAAATCATCAAAAGTAAAACTACAATACAACCATACACCAACCGTATTTATCTTCAGCTCGGCCGTATTGAATATCCTGTAAACGGGTATAAAGTTCCAGGCAAGTTTTACCGACTTCCTCTCCGTAGTTATACTCAGCTTTGGTCTGCATATCGTAAACAAACCCGATAGGGGAGATAACCGCCGCCGTTCCGCAGGCACCGCACTCCTCGAAAGTAGCCAGTTCTTCGACCGGAATATGACGTTCTTCGACAGTCAGACCCATATCGCGGGCAAGCTGGCGAAGACTCATATTAGTAATAGAAGGAAGCACCGAAGGTGATTTCGGAGTAATATATTTGCCGTCTTTGATACCGAAAAAGTTCGCAGCACCGCATTCTTCGATGTATTTATGCTCGGCGGCATCGAGATACATGATATTGGAATAACCCAGTTCATGTCCTTTTTCTCCCGAAAGCAGGCTGGCCGCATAGTTGCCGCCGACCTTCACATCGCCTGTTCCACGTGGAGCAGCGCGGTCCTGTTCACGATCGACAGCGACACGGATAGGCTTGATACCGCCCTTGAAATAGGCGCCCACGGGCGAGCAGTAAACGATCAGCAAGGCTTCCTTGGCAGGTTTAACACCTAATCCGACTGTCGTTCCGAACATCACCGGACGCAGGTAGAGCGAAGCGCCCGTCCCGTAAGGAGGGATGAAACGTTCGTTACGCTTGACGACTTCGACGCACGCATCGACGATCATTTCGACAGAAGGCACCGGCAGACAAAGACGCTCAGCCGACGATTGGAGACGCCGCGCATTGTCGGCGACGCGGAAAAGACGGACCTTTCCGTCAACGCCCCGGAAGGCTTTCAGACCTTCGAAGAGTTCGATGCCGTAGTGCAGGCACGAAGCCGACATGTGCATCTTGATATACTCGTCCTGCGTAACCTCCATCGGGCTCCATTTGCCATCGGTGTAAGAGTAGCGGACATTCCAATCGGTTTTGCAATAATCAAAACCCAAGGCGCTCCAATCTGTTGTTTCCATATCAAATCAGTGTTAAAAAATTCCAAAATTCATACGATTCATTTTTCGCCTATCCGACGACAGCCCCGTTGTTGGTCGGTTCTCCGGGCTGTAACAAACGCAATTTTCCCGACGCATCTTCGGCCATCAGGATCATACCGTTGGAGAGTATGCCCTTCAATTCGCGCGGAGCGAGGTTCACCAATACGAGGACCTGTTTGCCGACGAGCTCTTCGGGCGTGAAGTGTTCGGCGATTCCCGATACGATCACCCGTTTGTCGATCCCCGTATCGACCGTCAGTTTCAGCAATTTTTTGGTTTTGGCCACCTTTTCGGCCTCCAAAATCGTCGAAACACGAATATCCATTTTCTGAAAATCGTCGAATTGAATCGTATCTTTTTGAGGTTCAACAGATTGATTCATTTTGGCGGCTTCATTGGCGGCCTTCGTCGCGGCGAGTTTGTCCAACTGGCTCTGGATCACGTCGTCTTCGATCTTTTCGAACAGCAGGGCAGGTTCGCCGATCGTGTGTCCGGCGGGAATCAGGTCCATCGCTCCCAGCCGCTCCCAGCCGAATTTCTCCACGGCGAGCATCCCGAGGATCTTCGCTGCCGAGAAGGGCATGAAAGGTTCGATGGCAATGGCCGTATTCGCCGTAATTTGCAGGGCGATATTGAGAATGGTCTCCACCCGTTTCGGATCGCTTTTGATCACCTTCCACGGTTCGGTGTCAGCGAGGTATTTGTTACCGATGCGCGAGATGTTCATGGCGTCTTTCAGCGCCTCGCGGAAACGGTAATTTTCGATATTGGCCTCCAGCGAAGCCTTCACGGCGGCCACTTCGGAAATAGTCTGACGATCGTAATCGTTCAGCTCGCCGCAGGCCGGGACCTTGCCACCGTAGTATTTCTGCGTCAGCACCAGCGCCCGGTTGACGAAGTTGCCCAGCACAGCCACCAGTTCGTTGTTGTTGCGAGCCTGGAAATCCTTCCACGTAAAGTCATTGTCCTTGGTTTCGGGAGCATTGGCGCACAGGACATAACGCAGCACGTCCTCCTTGCCGGGGAACTCTTCGAGATATTCGTGCAGCCACACGGCCCAGTTGCGCGAGGTCGAAATCTTGTCACCTTCGAGGTTCAGGAATTCGTTGGCCGGCACGTTCTCGGGTAGGATATAACCGCCGTGAGCTTTCAGCATCGAGGGGAACACGATGCAGTGGAAGACGATGTTGTCCTTGCCGATGAAGTGCACCATCTTGGTGTCCTCCGACTTCCAGTATTTCTCCCAGTCGGGCGTAAGGTCCTTTGTAGCAGATATATAGCCGATCGGTGCATCGAACCACACATAGAGCACCTTGCCTTCGGCGCCCTCTACGGGAACCGGAATGCCCCAGTCGAGGTCGCGGCTGACGGCACGCGGTTGAAGCCCTCCGTCAAGCCAGCTCTTGCATTGCCCGTAAACGTTCGTTTTCCACTCCTTGTGGCCCTCCAGAATCCATTCGCGGAGGAACTCCTCATAACGGTCCAGCGGCAGGTACCAGTGCTTTGTTTCGCGTTTCACGGGCACCGAACCCGACACAGCACTGTGGGGTTCGATCAGCTCGTCGGGCGAGAGGGTAGAGCCGCACTTCTCGCACTGATCGCCGTAGGCGCGGTCATTGCCGCACTTGGGGCACGTACCGACGATATAACGGTCGGCCAAAAAGGTCTGCGCCTCCTCGTCGTAATACTGCATCGAGGTCTTCTCGATGAACTTACCCTCGTCGTAGAGTTTCCGGAAAAAGGCCGAAGCGGTCTCGGCATGGGTTTCGGACGAGGTCCGCGAATAGATGTTGAACGACATTCCCAGCCCCTCGAACGATTTCTTGATCAGCGCGTGATAACGATCCACGATCTGCTGGGGCGTGACGCCCTCCTTGCGGGCCTTGATGGTGATGGGTACGCCGTGTTCGTCCGACCCGCAGACCGAAATCACGTCGCAGCCCTTGAGCCGCAGGTAACGGGTGTAGATGTCCGAAGGTATGTAAACTCCCGCCAGATGGCCGATGTGCACAGGGCCGTTGGCGTAAGGGAGTGCGGATGTCACGAGGTAGCGTTTGAACTCTTTTGCCATATGTAAAATAGATACAGTATTACTAATTTCTGTCAAAATTACTAATTTTTAAGAGAATCGGGAACGAAAAGCGCATATTTTATGAAAGGTCCAAAGAAAAGAAAGCGCACCCCGCCGGGCACGCCTTCTCTATCTCACCGGAAAATCCGGTCTTTATTCGAACTGCAACTCGTCGAGCAGCCAGCCCGCACCGGCGAACTTGTCGATCACGAAGAGCACGTAACGCACATCCACAGCGATCGTGCGCTGCAATTCGGGTTCGAAGGCCACGTCGCCCGACATCGCCTCCCAGTTGCCGTCGAAAGCCAGTCCGATGAGCGATCCCTTGGCGTTGAGCACCGGCGATCCCGAGTTACCGCCCGTGATGTCGCAGTCGGCCAGGAAGCAGGTCGGAAGCTCCCCCTTGGCATTGGCGTAACGGCCGAAATCCTTGGCGGCATAGAGTTCCTTGAGCTTCGCAGGCACGGTGAATTCCGTCGGATTTTCGGGATTCTCCTTCTCCATCACACCTTTGAGCGTCGTATAATAGTTGTAGCGGATGCCGTCCGCGGGGTTGTAGGGCAGTATGCGTCCATAGGTCAGACGGATCGTGAAATTGGCATCCGAAGCCCACGCTTTCTTGGGCTGCATGCGCATCAGACCCGCGATGTAAAGACGGTGGCCGTCGGCGTATTTCTGACGCCCCTCCTTCTGGGCCTTGCTCAGTTCGCGCATCTTCCCGACGATCGACTCGCTCAGCACCGCCGCCGGGTCCTCCTTGAGCTCCCTGCCCGAAGCGACGGCCGCCAACGCCCGCTGTTCGTCGGCGAAGACCGAATTGTCGTAGAGATAATCCACATAGGCATCCGTATCGCCGCCGAAACGCTTGTCGATCACCTCGGCGAAGACCGAAGGCAGCTCTTTGCAGTTCTCCTTGACGATCCGGAACATCCGCTTGGCGACACGGCGGTCCGTGGGCATGTTATAGTCCTTATAGAAACCTTTCAGGGCCTTCTCCAGTTCAGCGCCTTTCAGCGAACCCGAATAGCGCGCCGGGGTAAGAATCTCCACGGCCCGAAGGAATGCCTCCTGCAAATACTGCAACGACGCATACGAGGGAAGCGTCTCCTCCACCGACTCGCGGATCTTGTCCAGCGCATCCACGTAGCCCTCGGTCGGCAGCGTGTTTTTGGCGGCCCATGTCCGGAAAGCGGCCTCCTGCTCCTGTTTGCGGCCCTTTACATCCAGCCGTTTGATGCCGCGCGACATGCCGATCGAATTCTTCCAGTAGTTCGACGACTGGGCGTATTTCGAGGCATACTGGATGCGGACCTTGTCGCTGGCGGCCATATCCTCCTTGAGGATCGCCTGCCGCTCGCCGCGGATGAAGATGCGCTGGGGATTCTCCACCTCCAGCATCCGGTCAATCTCATAGGAAGTCATGTAACGCTGCGTCGATCCCGGGAAACCCATGATCATAGCGAAGTCGGCTTCGTCGTAGCCGTTCAGCGAGACTTTCAGGAATTTTTCAGCCTTGTAAGGGCGGTTTTCGGGCGCATAGTCGGCCGGCTTGTTGTCGGGTCCGGCATAGACCCGGAAGATCGAGAAATCGCCCGTATGACGCGGCCACATCCAGTTGTCGGTGTCACCGCCGAACTTGCCGATCGACGTCGGGGGCGTGCCGACCAGCCGCACGTCCGAAAAGACCTCGATCACGAAGGCGAAGAACTGATTGCCTCCGAAGAAGGGTTTCACCGAAATCTCCATGCCGGGGTTCTCCGCCTCGAAGCGGTTCTTCACGGCCTCCGCATGCTCTGCGACCAGGCGCGAACGCTCCTCGCCGCCGGCGATATCGGGCACGGCGCCCAGTACGTCGGACGTTACATCGACGATCTTGCGGATAAAGCGCACTTTGAGCCCCGGAGCGGGAATCTCCTCGGCGCGCGACATGGCCCAGAAGCCGTTCTTCAGATAGTCATGCTCCACCGACGACAGGGCCTGGATCGACCCGTAGCCGCAGTGGTGATTGGTGAAGAGCAGTCCGTCGGGCGACACGATCTCGCCCGTGCAGCCGCCTCCGAAGATGACGATGGCGTCCTTCAGCGAGGAGTTGTTCATGCTGTAAATCTCCTCGGCCGAGAGTTTGCAGCCGCGGGCCTTCATGTCCTTGGCATTCATCTTCTGGAGGTAGGGCAGCATCCACATGCCCTCGTCTGCCGCGGCCGAAAAGGTGACGCACGCAGCAGCAAAGAGTAAAAAGAGTTTCTTCATGTTTTCTTATTATTTTTTCAATTAGATTTTTATAAAAAAAGAAAAAGAATTAAAATCCGAAAGAAGAAAAAGTCTATTTGATGGCGATCATGTTCCGGATCGAACGCTCGGCGCTGCGGCGCACCTCCTCGTCGAGGACGATCTCGGGGGCTTCGTTTTCAAGACACGCACAGATATTCTCCAGCGTCACCATCTTCATATAGCGGCAGTTGTTGCAGGCGCAGGTCTCGTCGTCGGGGGGCGCCGGAATGAAGGTCTTTTCGGGGTAGCGCTTTTTCATCTCGGCCAAGATGCCCGACTCGGTCACGACGATGAACGCCTGCGCGTCGCTCCGCCCGCAATACTCCAGAATACCCGCCGTGGAACCCACGTAATCGGCCGCTTCGAGGATATAGGCACGGCATTCGGGATGCGCCACGACCTTGGCTTCGGGATGTTCCCGTTTGAGTTTCAGGAGCTTTTCGAGCGAAAACTCCTCGTGGACGTGGCAGGCGCCGTTCCACAGCACCATGTTCTGCCGTCCGGTCAGCTTCTGGATATAGGAACCCAGGTTGCGGTCCGGGGCGAAGATGACCGGCTGGTCGGCGGGGATCGATTCCACGACTTTCAGGGCGTTGGACGAGGTGCAGCAGATGTCCGTCAGGGCCTTGACGCCGACCGTGGTGTTGACGTAGGAGACCACCGTATGACCGGGATGCTGTGCCTTGAAAGCCGCGAATTCCGCGGCGTCGCACGACTCGGCCAGCGAGCAGCCCGCCTCGGGACAGGGTATCAGCACCTTTTTTTCGGGGCAGAGGACCTTGGCGGTCTCAGCCATGAAGTGCACTCCGGCGAAGAGGATGATGTCGGCATCGACCGACTGCGCCTTCACCGACAGGGCGAGCGAGTCGCCCAGGAAATCTGCGACGGCCTGCACCTCGGGAGTCGTGTAGTAGTGGGCCAGGATTACGGCTTTTTTCTCCCGTTTGAGTTCCCCGATGCGGCGGGTGAGTGCGGCGGAGTTTTCGACGTTCATTTTTTATTTTTATTCCTTTAATTAAATTAAATAATAAAGAAGAATAGATATAATGGCTGTTGATATTGTTGACAACCGGGAGTGTTATTTTCCAATCAACAATTTTTCTTTTTCATGTTTCTTATTTCGAATTTTAATCTGTTAAAAATCAAAAAAATAGAAAAATAATCAACAATTGTTGAAAATAGTTGCGGACATACCGACAGCCATTTGTTTTCAACATTCCGTGCCGTTTCCGTCGGGTTCGGCCCCGGCATAACTTCTCATAAAAAAATTTGGTTTCGGGAAAAAACCGATTATACCTTTCCTCATTTCTGAAAAGCAAATTTTCGGGCCTTGATTTTTCACCTTTTTTCCAACGGTTATCGACAGGTTATCGGGGGAGTTATCAACCGTTTTTCATCACTTTTGAAACCACCTTTTCGGCGATTTCCCGGTAATACTCCTCGACGCGGGGGTCGATGCCGGCCGCAGGGCGTCCCTCCTCCCCTCCTTCCATGATCGACTGCACGATGGGGATTTCGCCCAGGAAATCCACCCCGTTCCGTTCGGCGAAAGCCCGGGCTCCGCCGCGGCCGAAGATGTAGTAGCGGTTTTCGGGCAGCTCGGCGGGGGTGAACCACGCCATGTTCTCGATGATGCCCGCCACGGGGATGTTGACGTTTTCGTTGCGGAACATCTCCACGCCGCGCACAACGTCGGCCACGGCGATCTGCTGCGGCGTCGAGACGATCACCGCGGCGTCGATCTTCAGCTCCCCGATGATCGAGAGGTGCACGTCGCCCGTGCCGGGGGGCAGGTCCGCCAGCAGGAAGTCCAGCGTACCCCACCGGGTCTGGTGGATCATCTGTTTCAGGGCGCTGACGGCCATGGCTCCGCGCCACAGCAGGGCGTCGGTGGGTTTGATGAAGAAACCGATCGACATCAGCCGGATGTCCATCGACTCGGCCGGGACGATGCGGTCCGCACCCTCCTCGGAGACGGCTTCGGGAACATACCCTTCTACCCCGAACATTTTGGGCTGCGAAGGTCCGTAGATGTCGGCGTCGAGGATGCCCACGCGGAATCCCATGTTCCGCAGCGCGACGGCCAGATTGGCCGTGACGGTGGACTTGCCTACCCCGCCCTTGCCCGAAGCCACGGCGATCACTTTGGCGATGCCGCCCGTCGTGGTGTTCTGCTTGGGTTCGGGGCGCGGTGCGGCGCCGCCCTCCTTGACGACCACCAGCACTTCGGCGTCCGGAAAAGCCTCGCGCAAAAGAGCTTCGGCCTGGTTCTTGATCTTCACCGCGAACGGATCGCGGGCTTTGGCGAAGCGCAGGACGACCGTGACTTTCCCGTTCGCGGCGG
>ULQX01031353.1_pt1 | contig 29001 bp, 18 predicted proteins | sample 1954941 | NCBI WGS metagenome assembly ULQX01 (sample SAMEA4835667, study PRJEB28245) | human gut metagenome | biome: gut microbiome; material: fecal sample | place: Denmark | collected 2008
GCTACAACGACCCCTGCTCCTACCGCCGCACCGCCCTGAGCGACGGACTCACGATCCGCTACGACGCCGGCAGTTTCACCGTCGCCTCCATCACGAGCTACCAGTATTCCGACGACGAGATGATCCTCGATCAGGATTTCCTGCCCCTCTCGTACTTCACGCTCAGGCAGGCCCGTACCGAGCATAGCGTGACCGAGGACCTCGTCTTCCGTTCACGCGGGGATAAAGCCTACCGCTGGCTGCTGGGGGCATTCGGATTCTACCGTCACGGCACGATGAACGCCCCGGTGCACTTCAAACAGACGGGCATCGAGGAGCTGATCCTCAAATACGCCAACGAAAACGACCAGAGCTACCGCTACAGCTGGGGGCTGAAAGACGGAACGGGCGGCGACGAGCTTTTTCTGGGAAGCGATTTCCGCATGCCTTCGGCCGGCGGCGCCCTCTACCACGAATCCAACTATACGCTGGGGCGCTGGCGCTTCACCGCAGGATTGCGCTTCGATTTCGAGCACGCCCGGCTGCGCTACCGCAACCACACCGATACGCGGTACACCAAAACCCGCATCAAGGACGACGCCGTATATGAACTCCAGCTCGAAATCGACGATCGCAGCACATTGAAACAGACCTTCACCGAGCTGCTGCCCAAATTCTCGGTCATGTACTCCTTCGACGAGACGCGCAACCTCTACCTGACCATCGCCAAGGGCTACAAGTCGGGCGGCTTCAACACCCAGATATTCTCCGACGTCCTCCAGCAGAAGATGATGAACCAAATGGGTATCGGCGAAGTGTACGACGTGCAGCGGGGCGTCGCCTACAAACCCGAATACAGCTGGAACTACGAGATAGGCGGCCATTTCTCGTGCATGGAGGGCGCGGTCCGGGGCGATTTCGCACTGTTCTACATCGACTGCCGCGACCAGCAGCTCACCGTCTTTCCGCCGGGACAGACCACCGGCCGCATGATGACCAACGCCGGGCGCACGCGCAGTCTCGGAGCCGAAGCGGCCGTTCAGATTTCGCCGTGGCGCACCTTCGACATCAACCTCGCGTACGGCTACACCGACGCCCGGTTCGTCCGGTACGAAACGACCGTAAAGAACGACGACGGCGATCCCGTACGCATCAGCTACAAGGACAACCGCATCCCCTACGCCCCGCAGCACACCCTTTCGGCCGGAGCCGCATGGACCGTCCCGACCGGCGTGAAATGGCTCGGCGATCTGGTGTTTCAGGCCGGCGTCCGCTGCGCAGGCCGCATCTGGTGGAACGAAGAAAATACGCTTTCACAACCTTTCTACGCGCTTACGGACGCTTCGGTACGCTTCGAATACGCCCGCTACTCGCTCAGCGTCTGGGGCCGCAACCTCGCCGACGCCGGTTACGACGTATTCTATTTCAAATCGATCGGCAACGAGTTCGTCCAGCGCGGACGCCCCCGCACATTCGGCATCACACTGAACATTAACTTATAAAACGGATAACGCAACATGAAAAAATTACTATCCCCCCGGCTGGCTGCCGCAGCCGTCACCGCCTGCGACAACGACGAAGAACGAAACGGCAAACAGTCGGCCGTTTACGACGGCACGCTGATCGTCACGGACAATACGAAAACGCCGCCCGAAACTGCGACATCGAAAAACGTACGTTACGAACTTGCCGAAAGCAACGACGGCACGATCACGCTCACCATGCCGGGAATCAAATTCGTAAGCAACATGCCCGCCCTGACGATCGTCATCCCCAAACTGGAATTCGTCAACGAAACCGGCGGAGTCGTCTCGGAGCTCAAAAGCACGGTGACGCCGATCGTTCCCTACATCGGCAGCACGCCCTATCCCGAATACTGGATCACCGACTTCTACGGTGAAATGACTCCGGAAACCCTCAGCATAAGGTTCAACTGCACGGCAGACATCCCCTTAAAAAACGGAGAAAGACTCATACTCAACCATGATACGAAATATACTGGAACACTCGTAAAATAAACACCATGAAACCCGAATACAGACCTTTCGTAGACGAGCTTATCGAGCTTTGCATCAAAGAAGACATCGGCGACGGCGACCACACGTCGCTTTCATGCATCCCGGCCGGCGAACACGGCCGCATGCGCCTGCTTTGCAAGCAGGAGGGCATCATCGCCGGCATCGAAATCGCCCAGATCGTATTCGACCGTCTCGACCCCGACATGCACTTCGAGCAGGTGCTTCACGACGGCGACCGCGTAAAACCCGGCGACGTGGCGTTTTACGTATCGGGCCGCCTGCGTTCGCTGCTGCAGGCCGAGCGCATCATCCTCAACATCATGCAGCGCATGAGCGGCGTGGCGACGCAGACCGCCGTTTACGTCGCGCGGCTCGAAGGACTGCACACCAAAGTCCTCGACACCCGCAAGACCACGCCCGGCATGCGCGTACTGGACAAGATGGCCGTGAAGATCGGCGGCGGCGAAAACCACCGCATGGGTCTTTTCGACATGATCCTGCTGAAAGACAACCACATCGACTTCGCCGGCGGCATCCGCAAGGCGATCTGCGGCGCCCGCGAATACCTCAAGGCCAAGGGCAAGGATATTCCGATCGAATGCGAAGTGCGTTCGCTGGAGGACATCGACGAAGTCTTCGCCGCAGGCGGCGCGGACCGCATCATGTTCGACAACTTCACGCCCGCCATGACGCGCGAAGCGGTGAAGAAGGTCGCCGGACGCTGCGAAACCGAATCCAGCGGCGGCATCACGCTCGACACGATGCGCGACTACGCCGAGTGCGGTGTCGATTTCATCTCGGTCGGCGCGCTGACACACCAGATCAAGTCGCTCGACATGTCGCTCAAAGCCTGCGAATAGCCCGCGCACGAACCGCACACGAAAACACCCCGGAACATGAAACGCCTGCTCCACACCCCCACGGCCCTGCTGCTTCGGCGCATCGCACTGCTTTACGCGGTGCTGATGCTCTGCCGCGTGATTTTCTATCTCTACAACGCGCGGCTGCTGGGACCGTTGAGCTGGGGAGAGCTGGGGCAGCTACTGGCAGGCTCGCTCAAATTCGACACCGCGTCGGTCGTCTACGCCGACGGGGTGTTCGTATTGCTTTCGCTGCTGCCTCTGCATGTGCGCGAACGCAAGTGGTACCGCCGTCTGCTGTTCTGGTACTACGCCGTCGTAAACGCCGTGCTGGTCGTGGCGGTCAATATGGCCGACTGCGTCTATTTCCGCTACACGCAGAAGCGGTTCACCGCCGATGAAATCTTCTTCGCCGACAACGGCAACTCGTTGCAGCTGGTCGGCAAATTCATGGCCGAAAACTGGTATCTGGTCATCGCGGCAGCGGCACTGACCGCCCTGCTCGTGTGGGGCTACGGCCGCAAAATACGCGAGGAGAGTCTCCTGAGCCGGGGCTGGGGCTACTATGCGGGCGGCACGGCGATTTTCGCCGTCGCAGCCGGACTCTGCATTGCCGGCATGCGCGGCGGCATGACCCGCATGACGCGGCCGATCACCCTCTCCAACGCCACGCTCTACACCGCGGACAGCGGCAAGGCCAACCTGATTCTGAGCAATCCGTTCTGCATCCTGCGCACCATCGGCAGTGCGGGCAGCGTCAGCTACCGGAAATTCTTCCCGCCCGAAGAGCTGCCGCGCCGCTTCACACCGGTCCACCGGCCGGCAGACAGCACGGCCGTAAACCTCGCGGGCCGCAACGTCGTGATTTTCATTATGGAGAGCATGTCGGCCGAACATTCGGCGCACCTGATGCCCGAAATCTATGCCGACCGAAAGACCAAAGGTTTCACGCCGTTCCTCGATTCGCTGATGCGTAGCGGGTTGTGCTTCAAACGGATGTATGCCAACGGCACCCGCTCGATTCAGGCCATGCCGTCGGTACTGGGCAGCATCCCGTCGTTCAAGACGCCGTTCGTGCTGATGCCGCAGTCGCTGGGCGAAAGCCGGCAGCTGCCGGCCATCCTGCGCGACAAAGGTTACGCCACAGTGTTTTTCTGCGGTTCGGAACGCGGCTCGATGGGCTTCGGCGCCTATGCCCGTTCGGCCGGCGTGGAGCGGCTCGTCAGCCGCGAGGATTACGAAGCCCGGCACGGCAAAGAGGATTTCGACGGCTACTGGGGCATCTGGGACGAACCGTTCCTGCAATTCATGGGCGAAGAGCTTTCCGAAACCCCGGAACCCTTCTTCGCCACGCTCTTCACCCTCTCGTCGCACCATCCGTTCGTCGTACCCGCCCGATACGAAAACACGCTGCCCGACGGCTACACCAAAATCCACAAGGGCGTGGCTTACGACGACAATGCATTCCGCCTCTTTTTCGAACGTTTCGGCCGCGAAGAGTGGTTCCGGCGCACGGTTTTTGTATTCGTGGCCGATCATGTATCGTCCGAAAAATTCGCACCCGTGACCCGCACCTACCCCGGCAACTACCACATCATAGGCTTCATGTACACGCCCGACGGCGCGCTGCGGGGCGAGGTCGGCGACGTAGTGCAGCAGCTCGACATCATGCCCACGGTGCTGGGTCTCGTGGGCAGTGAGGAACCCTATTTCGCCTTCGGACGCGACGTGCTGAACGAGCCTGAACGGCCCCGCTGGTCGGTGTCGTACGACGGGAAGTTCCGCGCGCTGACCGGCGAAGGCGCCGTCGTGCTCGACGATTCGGGACCGCAGGTGCAGGAGTGCCCGGTCACCCCCGACGCCGACAGCCTGATGCAGTCGTTCCGGGCGCTGATCCAGCAGTATTACAGCCATATCGAACGCAAGAGTTACACCCCCGATGATTGAATTCAAACCCGTACGCCTCGAAGACAAACAGATCATCGAGCGCCATACCATGCCTTCGGGCATCCTCAACTGCGACCTCGCATTCGCCAACATGTACTGCTGGCAGGCAATGTACCATAGCGCATGGGCCGTGATCGACGGCTTTCTGGTCATCCGCTTCCACATCGGCGGCGGCGAGAAGATCGGCTACATGCAGCCCGTCGGCGAGGGCGATTTCGCGGGCATCATCCCTGCCCTGCGCGCAGACGCCCATGCCCACGGGCAGCGTCTGCGCATCATCGGCCTGACGGACGAGGGCCGCGAGATGATCCGCAACATGCACGCGGGACTTTTCGCATTCGAATCGGACCGCGCACTGGAAGACTACGTCTACAACGCCGAAGACCTGCGCAACCTGACGGGACGCCGCTACCAGCCCAAGCGCAACCACATCAACCGCTTCATGTCCGAATACCCCGACTTCCGGTACGAGAATCTGACGCGCGACCGTTTCGCGGAGTGCATGCAGCTCGAACGCGAATGGCGCCGGGCGCACGAGGGACACACCTCGGAACTCTGCGCCGAACAGCGGGCCATGCAGCGGGCCTTCGACCACTTCGAGGAGCTGGAAATGCTGGGCGGCTGCATCTACGTCGGCGACAAGCTGGTCGCCTTTACGTTCGGCTCGGCGGTCAACGACCACACGTTCGACACCCACGTCGAGAAGGCCGACACGGATTACGACGGAGCCTTCACGATCATCAACAAACTCTTCGCCGAGCATCTGCCCGAACGCTTCACGCTGATCAACCGCGAGGAGGACCTCGGCATCGACGGTCTGCGCCAGTCGAAACTCTCCTCCCCCCCCGCCGTCATCCAGCACAAATTCACGGCCATACACCTGCACCCCGACGAAATCGCCTGCAAAGAGTTGTGGACCGCGGCCTTCAGCGACGACGAACAGTTCATCGACTCGTTCCTGATACGCTACTACAGCCGCAGCCGCATGCTCACGGCCGAATACGAAGGCCGCACGGCGGCGATGCTCCACCTGCTGCCGTTCGAAAGCCAGCTGGGCCGCACGACCTATATCTACGGCGTGGCGACGGCTCCCGAATTCCGCCGCCGGGGGCTGGCCGGCAAGCTGATGGGCGAAGCGATGCGGCTGTTCGCCGATCGCGGCGACGACGCGGCACTGCTGATCCCCAGCGAGGAATGGCTGCGCGGATTCTACGCCCCATACGGATTCTCCGGCGCAATTCCCGTAACCTTCGCTTCGCCGGACGGCTTCGACTTCGGCACGGGCGACCCGTCGAAGGACCTTGCGATGGTCTGGCGCCGCGATGCCTCTGCCCCGATACCCGAAACGCTGCAATGCAGTTACTATAAGAAAAAATAGTGCATCCAGAGCAAATTCCGACAACGGCTCTTACAATAAAAAGGGAACTGTCCTTGCAGACAGTTCCCTTCATGTTTAGGTCGGGGCAAACGGGCAATCCCCTTATTTCAGATCTGCCGAACCGTTACCGCCGGCAGTCCAATCCGGGACCTGCACGCCGGAGACCGATATCTCCGTTCCCGTTATGTTTATCGTAATGTTATAATTCGCGCCGGCATCCAATTTGGCAATATCCTTGACTGCGATATTCTGATACGCAGTCCCGTCGAGCGTACAATCGAGTGTCAACGAAGCTGCAGTTTTGGGAAGGACCAATGCCGTAACGGCATTCGGACTCGTAAAGTCAGTAGCCGTACTTACCACCGTCAGGTCGGCATCCGTAACAGTCGAATAAGAACCGTTTGAAATATCTATTGTCGAGACTCCGGGAGTTCCCTTGACCACGAGCGACGAAAGACTCGGCGCACTGAACGGATAGTTCGTGGCATTCAACGTAAACGTCAGTTTTGCAAAAGCGTGTTTCAGAGTCAATGCCAGATCCGTGCACTTACCTGAATTCACCTCCGTATTCTCCTGATATACAAAATCGGCGGCCGTAGTTGTATTCCCCGGATTCAGCGTAAAGACATTGGGAGCAGCCTCGGCATCGGGTTCGATGCCGACCGGAGCCCAAGCGACCATATTCCGGGAAGATTTCAACAAATAAATCGCGGGAGAAATCGAATAGCCGCTGCCAACCGTATATTTAACTTCCTGATTATTTACAGCCGTGGAATAAGCATCATTGGTGTCGAGATTGATTTTAAACGAGGCATTGAGCGGAGTCGGATCGCCTGCCGCACGGGTTTCCAGACCTGCAGTAACAACCGACTGGAATCCTAATGCTGCGCTTTCAGGCTGGGGGGGGGTAACTTCATCCTGCTTGTCACACGAAGTAAAAAAGGCCGCAGCCATCGCTGTCGCTGCAAGGGCAGCAACCAAATAAAAACGTTTCATTGTTGAGATTTTTTTAAATTAGTGTACGTATTTTCCGGACGGTCTGCAACTCGGCGGCACGGAGATAACGGCAAAGGCAAGACGCAGTTTGTCCCGCAGGAAAACAAATGCCCCGAAGCTTTCGCTTCGGGGCATTTCGGTCCGGCCCACGGACCCTATCTTATCGGAATGCTTTCCCGAAATCGGGAAAGCCCGATGTCAGGCATTCATCATCTATTTCCGGCCCATCCGCCGCAGAAAACACTCGATCGTATTCTCCATCAGGCAACAAATCGTCATCGGCCCCACACCGCCCGGCACGGGGGTGATGACCGAAGCCTTCGGCTCGACTGCGGCGAAATCGACGTCGCCGCACAACTTCCCGGTCTCAGGATCGCGGTTTACACCCACGTCGATCACCACGGCGCCTTCACGCACCATGTCGGCCGTTACGAATTTCGGCCGGCCGATCGCCACGACCAGAATATCGGCCCGGCGTGTCACCTCCGGCAGATTGCGCGTGCGGCTGTGCGTCATCGTCACCGTAGCATTCTCATCCAGCAGCAGTTTCGACACGGGAAGCCCCACGATATTGCTGCGGCCGATCACCACGGCCTCCTTGCCCGCAATCCCGACGCCTGCGGCCTTCAGCATCTTGATGATGCCCTTCGGCGTACAGGGGAGCGTGCAGGGCTGTTTCTGCCACAAAGCCGCCACGTTCAGGGGATGAAAGCCGTCCACGTCCTTGGCCTTGTCGATCGCCTCGATCACCTTGTCCTCGTCGATATGTTTCGGCAGGGGCAGCTGCACCAGAATACCGTCCACCTCCGCGTCGGCATTCAATTCGGCGATAATGCCGAGCAGCTCCGCTTCCGAAATCGTCTCCGGCTTGCGGATCGTCGTGTTGCGAATCCCCACCTCGGCCGACGCCTTGGCCTTACCCGTCACATACGACACGCTGCCGGGATCTTCGCCCACCAGAATCACGACCAGATGGGGCACCCGGCCGTACTTTTCGCCGAACGTCGCCACCTCGGCGGCCATTTCGGCCTTAAGTTTCGCTGAAAGTTCTTTTCCGCTGATTATCATATTTTCCAACTATTATTCAAATGCCCAGTGTCCGATATCGGTCCTGTAAAAAAGATTGTCGCATCCGATCTGTGCCACGTCCTTCAACGCATTCGCACGGGCTTCGACCAGCGTCGCCCCCTTGCCTACGACGAACAGCACACGGCCGCCCGCCGTCAGAATACGGCCGCCGTCGGACTTCGTACCCATATGGTACACCGCGCTTCCGACCCGGTCGAGTCCCTTGATCTCGTGTCCCTTCTCATAGGAGCCGGGATAGCCCTTCGACGCCAGTACGACGCCCAGCGTCGCGAAATCATGCCATTCGAGCCGCGTATCCGCTCCATCGGCCACAGCGCAGAAGATATCGACGATATCGCTCTTCAGGCGCGGCAGCACGACCTCGGTTTCGGGATCGCCGAAACGAGCGTTGAACTCGATCACCTTGATCCCCTGCGGAGTCTTCATCAGACCGCCGTACAGCACCCCTTCGAACGGACACCCTTCGGCGACCATCGCGTCGGCCGTCGGCTGCAGGATCTTTTCGAGCGCATACCGCTCATCCTCCGCCGTAACGAACGGCAGCGGGGAATAGGCCCCCATACCGCCCGTGTTGGGACCCTTGTCGCCGTCGAAGGCGCGCTTGTGGTCCTGCGCCAGCGCCATCGGCCACACCTTGCGGCCCGACACGAAACACATGAACGAAAATTCGGGTCCCGTGAGAAAGTCCTCGACCACGACCTTGCCTTCGCCGAACTTGTCGTCGAGCAGCATGTCTTTCAGTGCGGCGTCGGCCTCCTCCTGCGTCTCGGCGATCACTACGCCCTTGCCGGCCGCCAGCCCGTCGTACTTCAACACCGCCGGAAGCGGACGCGAAGCCACGTAATCCAACGCTTCGGCATACTCCGTGAAAGCGCGGTACCCCGCCGTCGGAATAGCGTATTTGGCCATCAGATCCTTGGCGAACTCCTTGCTCGATTCGATCCGTGCGGCGGCTTTCGTCGGGCCGAAGATCCGCAGCCCGGCGGCCTTGAACGCATCGACGACTCCCGCCGCCAGCGCCACCTCCGGCCCCACGACCGTAAGGCCGATTTCGTTGGCCGCTGCGAAGTCGCGCAGTCTCTCCACCTCGGTCTCCTTGATCGCCACGCACTCGGCCTGCGCCGCAATGCCCGCATTGCCGGGGGCGCACCAGATTTTCTCCACCTGCGCCGAGCGTGCGAGGGCGTCTACGATCGCATGTTCACGGCCGCCGCCGCCTATTACCAGAACTTTCATATTCGTTTATTTTATCCGTTCTTTCAAAGAAATTTCAAAAAACATCCAGTTTTTCACAGATGAATCAAGCGACAAATCTGACAATCTTTATCCAAAGTCCCCCTTATCAAAGGGGGATTTAGGAGGATTATCAATATAGTTTAGCCGCATGGTCAAGCACTAAAGCTCTGCTAGTGCTTGAAATGCCTTTCGCCCGTAAATACCATGGCGATGCCCTTCTCGTCGGCCTTCTTGACCGAATCTTCGTCGCGCACCGAGCCGCCCGGCTGCACGATCGCCGTCACGCCGTATTCGGCGGCCAGCGTCACGCAGTCGTCGAAGGGGAAGAAGCCGTCCGAAGCCAGCACCAGCCCTTCGGTAACGCCCGCGGCATGCGCCTGCTTGAGGGCGATCTCGGCCGAACCGATACGGTTCATCTGGCCTGCGCCGACGCCCAGCGTCCGACCGTCCTTCACGACCACGATGGCGTTCGACTTCACATGCTTGACGATATGCCAGCCGAAGTTCATGTCGTCCATCTGCTCCGCTGCGGGCTTCGCCGCCGTCACGCACATATCGGCCGTCACGCTCTTCGTCTCCACGTCGAGGTCCTGCACCAACAGACCGCCGTTCACGCTCACGTACTGCTTCTGTCCGACGGCGCCCTGCTCCATATCGACCTCAAGCAATCGCAGGTTTTTCTTCGTGCAAAGCACTTCGAGCGCGCCCTCGTCGAATTTGGGAGCCATGATGATTTCGAGGAAAATCGGCTTCATCAGCTCGGCCGCCTCCCTCGTAACGGTGCGGTTCGTCGCCACAATACCGCCGAAAATCGACACCTTGTCGGCTTCATAAGCCTTGGTCCACGCTTCCACGACATCCTTTCCTACCGCCGCGCCGCAGGGATTCATATGCTTCAGGCCCACGCAGAAGGGCTTGTCGAACTCGCGCACGATGCACAGCGCGGCGTTGGCGTCCTGAATATTGTTGTAGGACAGCTCCTTGCCGTTGAGCTGTCTGGCAAAAGCCAGCGAATAGGGCACCTTTTTCCCCTCGCGGTAGAATCGGGCCGACTGGTGCGGGTTCTCGCCGTAACGCAGCGACTGCACGAGGTCGAATTCGAGGAACAGCTTCTCGTTCAGCCCGGCCTGCGCACGCATGTAGGTCGCGATCATCGAATCGTACTCGGCGGTATGGGTATAGGCCTTGGCCGAGAGCTTCAGGCGCGTGGCCTTCTCGGTGTTGCCGCCGGCGCGGATTTCGCCGAGAATCTGCGCATAGTCCGCAGGATCGCAGACCACCGTCACGTCGGCCCAGTTCTTGGCCGCAGAACGCAGCATCGAGGGACCGCCAATGTCGATATTCTCGATGGCGTCCTCCATCTTCACGCCGGGCTTCGAGATCGTCTCCCGGAACGGATAGAGGTTCACGCAGACCATGTCGATAAACTCGATATTGTTCTCCTTCAGCGCCTTCAGGTGTTCGGGATCGTCGCGGCGGGCCAGCAGGCCGCCGTGCACGTTGGGGTGCAGGGTCTTGACGCGGCCGTCGCAGATTTCGGGAAATCCCGTCACGTCGCTGATGTTGATAACCTCGACACCGCTGTCGGCCAGCAGTTTCATCGTGCCGCCCGTGGCGATCACCTCCCAGCCCAAGGCACGCAGGCCCTTGGCGAAATCAACGACACCCGTTTTGTCGCTGACACTTATCAATGCTCTCATCTGTTACTATTTTATTTCGATATTTTCCGAATGAAAATTACTGTAATACCTGCCTTCCACGGCCGTAAACCGCAGTACGCTGTAGTCCGGATCGTCCACGCCCTGAGGATAATACTCCGTATCGCCCTCGCGCCAGATCAGCCGCCGGCTGGCGGCGTCCTCCAGTACCTCCATCGTCCCGCGGAGCATCAGCCCTTCGAAAGAAGCCCCGTCGCAGAAATAGACGGCCGCCTTGGGATTGCGGCGGTATTGCGCCGCCCGCATCGACGAGGTGTTGGTCGTAAAGTAGAAGACCTTCAGCCCCTCCCGTACGCGCGGTGCGAGCATGGCCTTCATATTGGGGAAACCCTCGGCATCGACCGAGCCGATAAAGGCGACGGCCTGCCGGTCGACGAGCGATTCGAGCGTATTGAATGCGACACTCATGGATCGAGCAGTTTTTTTATCGTTTCTACGTAAAGCGGATATTCCACCGCATGAATCCGGGCTTCCAGCTCTTCGATGTCGTCACCGTCGTACTCGAAGGCCCGCTGGGCGATGATCCGTCCGCCGTCGAGCGACGCATCGACATAGTGGATCGTCACCCCGAACACCTTGACGCCGTATTCCATCGCCTGTTCGATGGCATGCGCTCCGCGGAACGCCGGCAGCAGCGAGGGATGGATATTGACGATCCGTCCTCCGTAAGCCTCCAGCAACACGTCGCCGACGATGCGCATATACCCCGCCAGACAAACCAGTTCCACGCCCGCGGCATCGAGCAGCCGCACGATTTCACGTTCGTAATCGGCCTTCGAAGCGTACTCCTTCGGCGCGAAGACAAACGTTTCGACACCGTGCGCGGCGGCGCGTTCGACAACCCGCGCTCCGGGTTTGTCGCAGACCATGAGCACCACCTCGCCCCCGGTCACGCCCTGCTCGCAGGCCGAGACGATGGCTTCGAAATTGGTGCCGCTGCCGCTGGCGAAGACTGCGAGGCGTCGCACGGCCTTAGCGGATTACGACACCTTCGGCGTCGGTTACACGTCCTATCACCGAGGCCTTTTCGCCCTGCGCGGTCAGGATGCCGATGGCCTTGTCCGCCTCCGATGCATCGAGGGCGATGACCATGCCGATACCCATGTTGAAGATGTTGAACATCTCGCGGTGCGCCACCTTGCCGTACTTTTCGAGGAAGCGGAACACGGGCAGAATCTCCCATGCGCCCTCTTCGATTTCGAGTCCCTGCCCGTCGTGCAGGATGCGGGGAATATTCTCGTCGAATCCGCCGCCCGTGATGTGGCTGATGCCGTGTACGTCGCAGTTGCGGATCACCTCCAACACCTGCTTGACATAGATTTTGGTCGGAGTCAGCAGCACCTCGCCCAGCAGTTTGTTTGACAGTTCGGGATATACCTCGTGCAGGTCGAAGCAGTTGTCGGCGACGATCTTGCGCACAAGGCTGAAACCGTTGGAGTGCACGCCGCTCGACGCGATGCCGACCAGCACGTCGCCCGCCTTGACCTTCGAGCCGTCGATCAGTTTCGACTTCTCGACCACACCGACCGTAAAGCCCGCGATGTCGTACTCGCCCTGCGCATACATGCCCGGCATCTCGGCCGTCTCGCCGCCCACCAGCGCGCAGCCGGCCTGACGGCAGCCCTCGGCCACGCCGCTGACGATGGCTTCGATCTTCTTCGGTTCGTTGTGGCCCACGGCCACGTAATCGAGGAACACCAGCGGTTCCGCGCCCTGCGCCAGCACGTCGTTCACGCACATGGCCACGGCATCGACGCCGATCGTGTCGTGCTTGTCCATCTCGAACGCCAGCTTGAGCTTGGTGCCCACGCCGTCGGTGCCGCTCACCAGCACCGGCTCCTTCACGTTCAGCGCCGAAAGGTCGAACATGCCGCCGAAGGCGCCGATATTGCCCATCACGCCCAAACGCGAGGTCGACGCGACGTGCTTCTTGATGCGCCGCACCACTTCGTATCCGGCTTCGAGGTTTACGCCGGCCTTCTCATAACTCTGTGCCATTATAGTCTACTTGAATGGTTTACTTAACATTTTACATCTTTGTTCGCCTCATCGACCGACTGGTACAGCGCCGTGGGATACTCGCCCGTGAAGCAGGCCATGCAAAGCTCCTTGCGGTTGCCGGCCTTGAGCAGCGCGCCGGGCGTCAGGAACGCCAGCGAATCGGCGCAAATCTCCTCGCGTACGCCTTCGAGGTCCTTGCGGGCCGAAATCAGCTCGTCGCGCGTCGAAGTGTCCACGCCGTAAAAACACGGATGTGTCATCTGCGGACTGGCGATGCGCACATGCACCTCCGTCGCCCCGGCCTCCTTGAGCATCGTGACGATGCGGCGCGAAGTGGTGCCGCGCACGATCGAGTCGTCCACCAGCACGACGCGCTTGCCCTTGACGATGCTGCGCACGGCCGAAAGCTTCATCCGCACACCCTTCTCGCGCAGCTCCTGCGAAGGCTGGATAAACGTACGGCCGATATACTTGTTCTTGATGAGTCCCATTTCGTACGGCAGGCCGCTCGCTTCGGCGTAGCCCATCGCCGCGCTGAGGCTCGAATCGGGAACACCGACCACGATATCCGCATCGGCCGGCGACTCCTTGAAAAGCAGACGCCCCGACTCCTTGCGGTAGGCGTGGACGTTGCAGCCGTCGATGTCGCTGTCCGGACGGGCGAAGTAGATATACTCCATCGAGCACATCTCGCAGCGCTTGTACATCGAGTAGTCGCGGCTGCGGATACCCTGCCTGTCGATCGTCACGATCTCGCCCGGCTCGACGTCGCGCACGAACTCGGCACCCAGCACGTCGAACGCGCAGGTTTCGCTCGACACGACATAGCCGTCGCCCAGCCGGCCGATGGCCAGCGGACGCAGGCCGTATTTGTCCCGGCAGGCGTAAATGCGGTTGGCGGTCATGATCAGGAACGCGAACGCCCCCTCCAGCATGTTCAGCGCATCGATGATCGAAAAGATGCGCGGCCGGTCGTGGTAGCGGGTCTCCTTCTTGATCAGGTGGGCCAGAATCTCGCTGTCCGACGTGGACTGGAACAGACTGCCCTTGTTCTCCAGATACTCGCGCAACAGGGCCGAATTGACGATGTTGCCGTTGTGGGCCAGCGCGAAATCGCCCGTGTTGTGACGGAACAGAAACGGCTGCACATTCTCGATGCCGCCGCCTCCGGCGGTCGTATAGCGCACATGGCCGATGGCCGTATTTCCCTTGAGCGTCGCCAGTTTCGCCTCGTCGAACACCTCGGTCACCAGTCCGCTGCCCTTGATGCGGCGGAAAGTTCCCCCTTCGTCGACGGCCACGATACCCGCGCCCTCCTGTCCGCGGTGCTGCAGCGCATGCAGGCCGTAATAGCTCAGCGATGCAGCGTCGGGCACCCCGAAGACGCCGAACACACCGCACTCCTCATGCAACTCCCGGTCGCTAATCTGCCGCATCGCCATTACTCCACGATTTTCTGCAGACGGGCAAGAATCTCCTCGTAAGCCTCGCGCACCTTGCCCAGATCGCGGCGGAAACGGTCCTTATCGAGTTTCTCGTTGGTGGACATGTCCCACAGACGGCAGGTGTCGGGCGACACCTCGTCGGCGAGGACGATCTCGCCGTCCGACGTGCGGCCGAACTCGATCTTGAAGTCCACGAGGTTGATGTTCATTTTGGCGAACATGTTCCGCAGCACTTCGTTGATGCGCGAAGTCATGGCGTAAATCAGATCCAGCTCGTCGTAGGTCACGGCGCCCAGCGCTACGGCGTGGTGGTCGTTGATCAGCGGGTCGCCCAGTTCGTCCTTCTTGTAGCAGATGTCGTAAATGGTGTTCGACGGCTGCGTGCCCTCCTCGATGCCCAGACGCTGGGCCATCGAGCCTGCGATGATGTTGCGCACGATCACCTCCAGCGGAATGATCGTCACCTTGCGGCAGATCTGGTCGCGGTCGTTGATCGTCTCGATGTAGTGCGTCTTAATGCCCGCCTTCTGAAGCTCTTTGAAAATCAGGGTCGAGATGGCGTTGTTCAGCACGCCCTTGTTCTCGATCGTAGCCTTCTTGATGTTGTTGAAAGCCGTCGCCGCATCCTTGTAGTGAATGATGATCTTTTCGGGATCGTCGGTGCGGAAAACCTGTTTTGCCTTGCCCTCGTAGAGCATTTCGAGCTGTTTCATGATGTTTGTGTTTTTTAAGTTTATTTGTTGATTCGTTCTATTTCATATCAAAGTCCACCAGAATCGGACGGTGGTCCGAGGGGTGGTAGAAGTTCGACAACTTGCCCGGATCGCGCACCGGCTCGGTAAAGTCGTCCGCAATCACCTCGGCACGGGTGATCCGCTCGCAGAGCGGCTGCGTGCAGTAGACGAAGTCGATGCGGCTCTGCCCGTGGGTCGTGGTGTGGAATTCGCCGGGGTGCTTCTCCGCGATCACGTCGACATAGGGCGTATGCTCCGCGATATAATCATGCACCAGCAGGCGCGTGTCGTCGTCGGGATAGTTGTAAATCCGGTTGTCGAGGCGCGAGCGCGAATTGAAGTCGCCCATCATCATCCACAACTGCTGTCCGGCATCGGACTGCGTAGCGATCGTATGCGAGCAGATATACTCGATCTCCATGCGCCGGTAACGGTCACCGCCGTGTTCGGCCCTGCTGGCGTCGCGGTCCACGGCCTGAAAGGCATACGCCTGCGGCCACGTATGGAGCGTCACGATATTGACCGGCCTGCCGTTCTTCACGATCCGGGCCCAGCCCGCGCCGTGCGAAACGATGCTGTCGGGAGCTTGGCCGACGATCCGCCGCACGTTCTCGATCGGATACTTCGACGTAACGACCTGCGGGAAATTGTCGCGGTGGCCGCCCACATACCAGTATTTATGACCATAACGGGCCGCCAGTTCGCCCCAGTTCGCCGTCAGGTAGCGATCGACCGAATCCATCCTCTCCGCCGTACCCGACTTATAGATCGACTGGGCCTCGCACCACACGCATACGTCGGGATCGTAGCCTTTGACCCACGCCACGAAATTGTCGTAGCCGTTGCTCTGGTCCGACCACATGCCGTTCTGAATATTCCAATAGAGCAGACGCATGTCGTCCGTCCGCTCGCCGCATCCTGCGGTCAGCGCCGCCGCAAAAAGCAGGAGCGCCGCAAAACGATAAAAAGAGGTCTTCATAGGCATATGGTTTCGGTTTACACTATTTCGATTTGCGGAAATACTCGACGGCATTGCGGAACAGCGCCTGCTCCTTGTTGCCGGCGATATTCTTGAAAAGGTTCTTCCCGTAACGCTCCGTATGGCCCATCTTGCCCAGAATCCGGCCGTCGCGCGATACGATGCCCTCGATGGCGTACGACGAGCCGTTGGGGTTGTAGGGCGCCTCGGCCGTCACGCGGCCTTCGGCATCGACGTACTGGAAGGCCACCTGCCCGTTAGCGAAAAGCTCCTTGGCCAGCTCCTCGCTGACGACGAACTTGCCCTCGCCGTGGCTGACGGCGATCGAGTGCACCTCGCCCAGTTCGAAGCCCGCGAGCCACGGGGAGTTGAGCGTCGAGACGCGCGTCGAGACGATCTGCGAGATATGCCGGTTGACGTCGTTGCGGAACAGCGTCGGGGAATCCTTCGTCACCATGCCCAGACGGCCGTACGGCAGCAGTCCCGACTTGACCAGCGCCTGAAAACCGTTGCAGATGCCGAGGATAAGGCCGCCGCGGTCAAGCAACGCGTGAATTTCCTCGCGTATATCCTTGTTGTTAAGTACGTTCACGATAAACTTCGCGCTGCCGTCCGGCTCGTCGCCCGACGAGAAGCCGCCGCAAAGCACGAAAATATGGGCGCGGCGGATATGCTCCTTCATCTGGGCGATCGAGCGCAGGATGTCGTCGCCGCCCAGATTGCACAATACGCTGGTCGTCACCTCGGCTCCCGCATTGCGGAACGCCTTGGCCGTATCGTAATCGCAGTTCGTGCCGGGGAATACGGGCAGGTAGGCCACCGGACGCTCGACGGCTTCGCCCTCATAGGCAAAGGTGCGGCGTTCGGGTTCGGCGCTCATCACGTCGGCACGGTTCTCGCCCTTGTCGGGGTAAACCGTCGTGAATTTCACGGTATTGGCTTCGTACAACCCGTCGAGCGGCATCCGTACGCCGTTCACGGTCAGGGCTTCGTCGGCGACGGTCGCACCCAGCAGTTCGGCCGCCGGGAAGTCCAGTTCGCCGTCGCTCTCCACGAGAATCGAACCGTAGGCGTATTCGTAAAGCCTGCTTTCGTCCGTCGTCACCTCGGCGCCGATCCGGTTGCCGAAAGCCATCTTCGCAAGGCCCTCGGCCACGCCGCCGAATCCGACGGACCATGCCGAAAGTATCTTCCCGCTCTCGATCTTCCCGCTCACGAAACCGAAGTTGGCCTTCAGCTGCGCCGTGTCGGGCATGTAATTCTCCTTCGGAGTATGGCGCACGAGGTAGATGCGGCTGCCGGCCTTCTTGAAGTCGGTCGAGATGACCGTTCCGACGTCGACCGTCGTGATGCCGAAAGCCATCAGCATCGGCGGGACGTTGATATGCTGGAACGTGCCGCTCATCGAGTCCTTGCCGCCGATCGACGGGAGTCCCAGTTCGACCTGCATCTTCAGCGCGCCGAGCAGTGCGCCGAGAGGCTTGCCCCACGATTCGGGATTCTTGGTCATGCGCTCGAAATACTCCTGATACGAGTAACGCATCCTGTCGTAGCGCGCACCCGCCGCCACGACCTTCGCCGCGGCTTCCACCACGGCATAGGCCGCGCCGTGATAGGGGCTCCACGAAGCGATGAAGGGATTGTAACCGAAGGCCATGATGCTGGCCGTGTCGGTGTAGCCGTCGGTCGGAAGCTTCTGCACCGAGACCTGCGTCTCGCTGCCCTGCGTACGGCCGCCGAAGGGCATCAGTACGGTCGAGGCGCCGATCGTCGAGTCGAACATCTCGACGAGTCCCCGCTGCGAAACGACGTTGTTGTCCCTGAGGTTATTCTCAAAACGCGCGGCAAGCGTATCGCCGGCGATTTCACGTACGAACGGATTGCGGTTTTCCACCTCTCCGACCTTCGCTTCGGCATAATGCCGGGCGCCGGCGCTGTCGATGAATTCGCGCGAAAGGTCCACGACCTTGCGATCCTTGTTGAACATCCGCATACGGGCCGTGTCGGTCACATCGGCCACCTCGACGGCTTCGATATTCTCTTCGAGACAGTAGCGCATGAACGCCTCGACGTCTTTCGCTTCGACGACTACCGCCATGCGCTCCTGCGATTCGCTGATGGCCAGCTCCGTGGAGTTCAGGCCGCTGTACTTGGTCTTCACGCGGTCGAGGTAAATGTCCAGCCCGTCGGCCAGCTCGCCGATGGCGACGCTGACGCCGCCCGCGCCGAAGTCGTTCGATTTCTTGATGAGCCGCGTCACCTCCGGACGGCGGAACAGACGTTCGAGCTTGCGCTCCTCCGGAGCGTTGCCCTTCTGCACCTCGCTGCCGCAGGTCTCCAGCGACTTGGTGTTGTGTTCTTTCGACGATCCGGTAGCTCCACCGATGCCGTCGCGGCCCGTACGGCCGCCCAGCATGATGATCTTGTCGCCCGGAGCGGGTTTCTCGCGGCGGACGTTCTCCGCCTTCACGGCGCCCACCACGGCGCCCACTTCGAGACGCTTGGCCACATAGCCGTCGTGGTACACCTCGCGTACGTGGGTCGTGGCCAGACCGATCTGGTTGCCGTAGCTCGAATAACCGGCCGCGGCCTTTTTCGAAATCACGCTCTGCGGGAGTTTGCCTTCGAGCGTGTCGCCCACCTTCTGGTAGATGTCGCCCGCACCCGTCACGCGCATCGCCTGATAGACGTAGCTGCGGCCTGACAGCGGGTCGCGGATAGCGCCGCCCAGACAGGTCGAAGCGCCGCCGAACGGCTCGATCTCGGTCGGATGGTTGTGGGTTTCGTTCTTGAACTGCAGCAGCCACTTCTCGGTCCGGCCGTCCACGTCGACATCGACATAGACCGAGCAGGCGTTGTTCTCGTCGCTCACCTCCATATCGTCCAGCAGCCCCTTCTTGCGCAGGTAGCGGGCGCCGATCGTGGCCATGTCCATCAGGCAGATGCTCTTGTGCTCGCGGCCCAGCTCACGCCGGATGCGCAGGTAGAGGGCCAGCGAATCTTCGATTTCGTCCTTGACGAACGACTCCTCGACCGTAATTCCCTCCAGCTCGGTCGTGAAGGTCGTATGGCGGCAATGGTCGCTCCAATAGGTATCGAGGATGCGCAGTTCGGTTTCATAGGGATCGCGGCCCTCGGCGCGGAAATACTTCACCACCTCGCGCAGATCGTCGGCGTTCATCGCCAGTCCGTACTGCGCGCAGTAGGGCGCCAGCTCGGCGTCGGTCATCTTCGTGAAGCCTTCGAGCACGGCGACGGGCTTCACCTCGGCCTGCTCCATGTCGCTGAGCACGCTCAGGTCCTTTTCGCGCGACTCGACGGCATTGATATAGTAGCGTTTGATCCGCGCGATCTCCTCGTCGGTCACCGCGCCGTCGAACAGCAGCAGCTTCGACGAACGGATGCGCACCTCGGCCGACGGGTCGATCAGCCGCACGCAATCCACGGCCGACGCGGCGCGCTGGTCGAACTGGCCGGGAAGATACTCCACGGCGATATACTTCTGTCCCGCGAGGTCGCACGCATCGGTCACGCTGTCGGTCACCACTTCGCCGAAGACGCTGTAGCGGGTCTTTTCGAGCAGTTCCTCCGAAAAGCCGAACAGATCGTAAACGTTCAGCAGCCGCAGTTCGCGGATATCGAGGTTCAGGTTGGCGTTCAGTTCCCGGCGCAGGCTTTCGGCCTCGACCCGGAAACGGGGATGTTTTTCAACAAAAATCCGGTAGTTTTTCATCCTATATCGTTTAATATTCTTCATTCGTTTCTGCGGTCCTTACCGACCGTTCCGCCGGTCTTCGTCCTCGCCGCCGCTTCCGGAAACTCCTCCCGTCCGCCTGCGGCGACGCATGCGGGACCGGCCCCGCTATTTCACAAACCGGTCGGCCCAGACAGCCCCGTATTCCGCCGGAGTCATGCCCACGAAGGTAATGTGTCCCATCTTGCGCTTCGGCCGGCTCTCGGTCTTGCCGTAGAGACGGACATGCACGCCCGGACGGTTTTCGGCGGCGATCGCTTCGGCCGCTTCGAGGTCCTGTCCCAAGATATTCTTCATCACGGTCGGCGCCACCAGCCGCGGCTCCTGCAGCGGCTCTCCCAAAAGGAAGCGCACCAGCTCGCGGAACTGGTTGGTCGTACAGCCTTCGATCGTATAGTGTCCCGAATTATGGGGGCGCGGCGCCATTTCGTTGAAGAAGAATTCGCGGCCCTTCACGAAAAACTCGATCGCCAGAATTCCCCGGTAACCGCACGTCAGCATAAACCGCTCGCCGGCGGCGGCCATCCGTCCGCGCAGCTCGTCGTCCATCTCCCCGGCGGGCACGAAGCACAGATCGAGGATGCCGTCGCGGTGGACGTTGCGGCCGATCGGAAAGGTGACGACACGGCTCCCGTCGGAGACCAGCACGACGCTGGCTTCGAAATCGAAGGGCACGAACTGCTCCAGAATACAGGGCACGGCGAGCATCGGCAAAGCCTTCTCGATGTCGGCCTCGGTCTTCAGCACCAGCTGTCCGTGACCGTCGTACCCCAGCGTCCGGGTCTTCAGCACGGCGGGCAGGCCGATCTTCGCCACAGCGGCGCGCAGCGACGCTTCGTCGTCCGCGGCGGCGTATTCGGGCGTCGCCAGCCCGCCGGCACGGGCGTTGTCCTTCTCGCGCAGGCGGTCCTGCGAATCGAAGAGCGGACGGAAGCCCTGCGGGATGTTGTATCTCTTCTCAAGCGGAATCAGCACGCTGCCCGGCACGTTCTCGAACTCGTAGGTCACCGCGTCGCTGCGGCGGCAAAGCTCCTCCAGCGCCGCAGGGTCGTCGTACGCCGCCACGATACGCTCGTCGCTGAGCGCAAAGGCCGGAGCGTCCGCCGCCGGATCGAGACACACCGTGCGCGCTCCGAGCAGGTGCGCCTGTTCGATAATCATCAGCCCCAGCTGGCCGCCGCCTATGATGCCGATCGTCTTCATCTAAAGTTCCGCTTTAAGTACGTCGGCGGTCTGCTTGGCGCGGAACGCTTCGAGCCGGGCCGCGAGTTCCGCGTCCTGCAAAGCGAGAATCGAGACGGCGATCAGCGCCGCATTCTTCGAACCGTTGATCGCCGTGGTGGCCACGGGAACGCCCGCGGGCATCTGCACGATCGACAACAGCGAGTCCAGCCCGTTCAGGGCGCGCGACTTGACCGGAACGCCCACCACCGGCAGCGTCGTCATCGAAGCCACCATGCCGGGCAGGTGCGCCGCGCCGCCCGCACCGGCGATGATCACGCCGATACCGCGCGCCTTGGCCGTCTTGGCATACTCGCACAACAGATCGGGCGTACGGTGGGCGCTTACGACGCGCTTTTCGAAATCGACACCGAATTGTTCGAGCGTGGCGACGGCGTCGGCCATCACCTCGTAATCGCTCACCGAGCCCATAATCACACCGACCTTCATATCCTTTGGTTTTAAGTTTTTCAAAAAAGCAGACCGCCACGACATCGCATGTCATGGCGGTCTGGTATCTATCCGCGCATCCCGCTGCAGGACATCTGCTGCCCCTGCGACTGCGCGCTCTGACCCTGCTGTCGGCACGACGAATAGAATGCAGCGGCTTGGCCCTGCTGTTTCTTTCGTTCGCGTTGATCGATTTTGCCTGTGGAGGTCATGAGATATGTCCGGATTAACCTAACAATTGTAAAAACAACGCTACAAAAGTAGTATTTTCCGGCCAATTTTCAAAACCGAAAGTCAGATTCTATTGACAAATTATCGACATTCTCCGCGGCTGAGCGAATAGGGCGCGTCCTGCGGGTCGACACCCCGTTTGTACGCCGGATCGGGCTGCATCGCAAAGTCTATTTTCGCGCCTTTTACGAGGTCCGACCAGCGGATGAAGTTGCGGTCGTATCGCTTTCCGTCGAGCTTCATGGTGCCGATATAGCGGTTTTCGGGAGCGTTGTCCGGAGCCTCGATCACGATCTTCTTTCCGTTCTCCAGTTTCACGGTCGCCTTGCGGAACAGGGGCGACCCTATGACGTACTGGTCCGAAGCCGGACATACGGGATAGAATCCCATCGCCGAGAAGACATACCACGCGGAGGTCTGGCCGTTGTCCTCGTCGCCGCAGTAGCCGTCGGGCTTGGACGAATAGAGACGGTCCATCACCTCGCGCGTCCAGTACTGCGCCTTCCACGGCTGGCCCGCATAGTCGTACAGGTAGATCATATGCTGCGCAGGCTGGTTGCCGTGGGCGTAGTTGCCCATGTCGGCCACCTGCATCTCGGTGATCTCGTGAATGCGGGTCCCGTAATAGCTGTCGTCGTAGATCGGCGGCACGACGAACACCGAGTCGAGCATTTCGGCGAATCCTTCCCGGCCGCCCATCAGCTCGGCAAGTCCCTGCACATCGTGGAACACCGACCATGTGTAGTGCCATGCGTTGCCCTCGGTGAAGGCGTCGCCCCACTTGTAGGGGCTGAACGGCGACTGGAACTCTCCGTTCTCGTTGCGGCCGCGCATCAGCTTGGTCGTCTTGTCGAATACGTTGCGGTAGTTGCGCGAAGCCTCCTCAAGCGCCGCGGCATCCTCCGTCTTACCCAGCTTGCGGGCCACCTGCGCGATACACCAGTCGTCGTAGGCGTATTCGAGCGTGCGGGCGACGTTCTCGTTGATCTTCACGTCGTAGGGAATGTACCCCAGCCTGTTGTAATACTCGTGCCCCAGACGTCCGGTCGAGGAGACGCCGGGGTGGACGTTCGTGCGCGCGTGCATCATGGCCTCGTAGAGCGTCTGCCACTCCTTTTCGGGCGTGACGCCCTTGAGGAGCGCGTCGGCCACCACCGATGCGGAGTTGTTGCCCACCATGCAGCCGCGGTGGCCCGGCGAGGCCCATTCGGGCAGGAAGCCGCTTTCGCGGGCCGTGTTGGCCAGCCCCTGCTGGATTTCGGCGTTCACCGAAGGATAGACCAGATTGAGCAGCGGGAACAGACTGCGGAACGTGTCCCAGAACCCGGTGTCGGTATACATGTAGCCGGGGAGCACTTCGCCGTTGTAGGGGCTGTAGTGCATGATCTCGCCCGAAGCGGTCACTTCATAGAATTTACGCGGGAAAAGCACCGAACGGTACAGGCACGAATAGAAGGTGCGCATCTGCTCTTCGGTGCCGCCCTCGACCTCGATGCGGCCCAGCACTTCGTCCCAGCGCTCCTGCGCCTTGGACTTGACGGTCTCGAAGTCGTCGGCCCCCAGCTCCCTGAGATTCTGAACGGCCTGTTCGGGCGAGATGAACGACGAAGCCACGCTGGCGCAGACCTGCTGGCCGCGGCGGGTCGGGAAGTGCACCTTCGCCACGGCGTGTCCGCCCGTCACCGACTTGCTGCCGTCGGGATAGAGCAGGTTGCTGCCGGGTTCGTACTCGCCGGGAGCGTCGGTCAGCTCGACGGCAGTGAACGGCGTATCGAAGCGCACGACGAAGTAATTGCGGAAATTATCAGGAACGCCGCCGCTGTTGCGCGTGGTGTACCCCACGATCGTGCGAGCGTCGAGCATGCCGATCTGCGAACCGCGGTCGAAGGCGTCGATCACAACGCCCGACTCGTCGCTTTCGGGAAAGGTGAAGCGCATCATCGCGGCACGTTCGGTCGGGGCGATCTCGGCGCGGATGTCGTGGTCGGCCAGATAGACCCTGTAATAGTAGGGCTTCGCCACCTCGGCTTGGTGCGAATACCAGCTCGCGCGGGACTCTTCGTCCAGCTTATCATTCCCGCGCACGGGCATCAGCGCGAACTGGCCGTAGTCGTTGATCCACGGCGAGGGCTGGTGGGTCTGCTTGAAGCCCCGGATCCGGTGCGCCCCGTAGGTATAGGCCCAGCCGTCGCCCATCTTGCCGGTCTGGGGCGTCCAGAAGTTCATACCCCAAGGCAGAGCGACGGCAGGATAGGTATTGCCCGTCGAAAGCGTGAAATCCGACTGCGAGCCTACCAATGTCGAAACATAGTCCGACGGACGCTGCGGGGATCGCTGCCCGGCCGAAGGGCACGAACAGCCGGCCAAAACGGCGGCGCAAAGGGCCGCGAAAAAGATATTTCTACTTTTCATTGCTGTCATTTCCGTTTAAAGTTCGTACCATAGGGCAGGCTCCGGTCCCATTTCGAATTCGAGCGTGCCGCCGGCGGCGATCTCTTCGAAACCGATATAGGGCTTGGCGTACGGCTCGCCGTTGAGCTTCACGCGCTGAATGTATTTGTCAGCCGCCGAATTGTTGTGCGCGATCACGGTGAACACGCCGTCGCGCACGCGCAGCTCGGCCTTGTCGAAGAGCGGCGAACCGAAGAAGTAGCGTCCTCCGGCCGGCTCGACCTGATAGAATCCCAGCGACGAAAGCACGTACCACGCCGACATCTGGCCGACGTCCTCGTTGCCCGACAATCCGTCGGGCTGGTCGTGGTAGAGCGTCGTCAGGATTTCGCGCACCTTGTCGGCGGTCTTCGCGGGCTGGCCGATCATCGTATAGAGGTAGACGACGTGGTGGCTGGGTTCGTTGCCGTGGGCGTACTGACCGATCAGGCCCGAAATGTCGGGCGAAGCGGCGCCCTCCAGCACGGAGCTGACCGTGAAGAGCGAGTCGAGTTTTTCGATGAAAGCCTCCTTGCCGCCGAAGCAGCCGATCAGCCCCTCGACGTCGTGCGGCACGAGCCACGTATACTGCCACGCGTTGCCCTCGCAGTAGTCGTCCTCGCGGTGGGTCGAAGCGAACGGGTTGAAGGGCGTGCGGAAGCCGCCTTTCGAATCCAGCCCGCGCATGAAACGAGTTTCGGGATCGAAGAAGTGGCGGTAGGATTTGCTGCGATCGAGGAAATAGTCGTAATCGGCCGTATCGCCGCGCTGCGCCGCGACCTGAGCCACGGCCCAGTCGGCCAGCGCGTACTCCATGTCGTAGGCCACCGCTTCGTTGAAGAGGTCGCAGGGGATATAGCCGTATTTCATGCGCAGGTCCATACCCCGCTCGCCGAGCATGGCGGATTTCTTCAGCGCCTCGTAGGCCAGCTCCTTGTCGAAGCCGCCGTAACCTTTCAGCACGATGTCGGCCATGGCCGGAATGCCGGGATTGCCGACCATGCAGTCGGTCTCGTTGCCCGCAAGGTGCCAGACGGGAAGCTTGCCCTGCTGCGTGTAGATATGGAGCATCGTATTGGCGATGTCGGGCATCTTCTCAGGATGGAGAATCGTCATCAGCGGCTGGGCGGCGCGGTAGGTGTCCCACAACGAGAAGGTCGTATAGTTCACGAACGGCGCGGCGCGGTAGATCTCGCCGTCAGCGCCCCGGTAGTCGCCGTTCACGTCGCAGAACTCCGACGGAGCGACCATCGTGTGGTAGAGCGCCGTATAGAAGATGCGGCGGGCGGCTTCGTCCGAAGTCTCGACACGCACCTTCTGCAGCTCGGCGTTCCACGCCTTGTCGGCGGCCGCCGCCGTGGCTTCGAAGTCCCAGCCGGGAAGTTCCGCCTGCATGTTGAGCTTGGCGTTCTCGATGCTCACGGGCGAAATCGCCACTTTCATATAGAGCGGCTCGCCGTCGGTCGTATCGAACTCCACGCGGGCGTAACGGCCCTTGACCGTAACGTCGCCCTCCTCCGGAACCGTCTCCGACGCATCGGGATAGGAGATATTCTTCACCGGCTTCGAGAATTCGGCCGTGAAGTAAACGCGCTGATCCTTGGCCCAGCCCGTCGAATAGCGGTAACCGCTGAGCCGGAGTCCGTCGGAAACGAATGCGGTCTCGGTGGCCTTGTCCCAGCAGCCGCCGTTTTCGAGGTCGAAGACCACGGCAGCCTCCTGCGACGCGGGGAAGGTGTATTTGTGCAGCCCGACGCGCTTGGTGGCGGTCAGCTCCACATCGACGCCGTAGCGGTCGAGCCGCGTGGCGTAATAGCCCGGACGGGCTTTTTCGTTCTTACGGCTGAAATAGGACCAAAGCCCCGACTGCGGGTCGTCCTCCGTGCCGCGGGCGTAGGTCACCCCGCCCACGACGGGCATCACCGTGACGTCGAACAGGTCGCCGATACCCGTACCGTTGAGGTGGGTATGGCTGAAACCGATGACGGTCGTATCGGAAATGTGGTATCCCGACACCCAGTCCCACGACTGCGGGATGCTGGTGGGGCCGAGCTGCACGGCGCCGAACGGAACGTTGGCCCCCATGAAGACATGGCCGTGGCCGCCCGTGCCGATATACATGTCGACATACTGCGTCAGCGGCTTCTGCTCAGGCTGCGAACAGGCGGCCGAGATCAGCAGAACGGATAAGGAAAGAAGATGCTTGGGTTTCATTATGCAATCGTTTAAAATTTTTCGCAACGTTTTATTTTACGGTCACTTCGTCGAGGAAGAACCAGCAGGGGCAGCCTACGCCGTAATGCCACGGCGGACAGGTCTTGACGCCTTCGATTTCGACTTTGACATAGCGGGCCCGCACCGGTTGTGCGGCCGTGACGGCAGCCGGAACGAACTTTACGGGCACCGACTGGTCCTCAGGGAACTCCACCTGCCCGAACGGGGTCCAGTCCGCGTTGTCGGACGAGACGGAGTAGCGCACCGAACGGGGCAGCAGAATCCACTGGCCCAGCTGGTGCAGGAAATCGGTCTCGACCGTCGAGAAGGTCACGTCGCGGCCCAGATCGACGACGAAGGCGCCGTCCTTGCCCTCCCAGCCCGTCCAGCTCTCGACGAACGATGCGCCGCCGAAAAGACCGTCGGTCAGGGTCTTCTCGCCCGACGCCCGGTATTTCTCCGCAGGAGCGTCGATCCAGACGATCCGCGCACCCAGCGCCAGATTGGAGTTCTCCGCAGGAAGGTAACGTTTGCGGTAGAGCCGGCAATATTCCTGCGGACTGTTATTGCGCTCGTTGAGCGTTTTCACGCCGAATTGGGTCACGTATTTCTCGAACGCGTCCAGCTCGCTCACCACGGCGCCGAGGTCCTTGTCGGCCGTCGTGCGGGCGATTTCGAGGTTGGAGTACATCAGCGGCAGACGCGTCAGGCGCACGCGGCGCAGCAGGACGGAATCCCCCGCCACGGCCCGCTCGGCGCAGTCGAACAGCTCTCCGTAACGCTTGCGGCAGGCGGCGTTGAGCATGCCGTCCTTGTGCGAGACGGGAGAATCGTATATCCACAACCGCTGGCCGCCCGCCAGCAATGCGCCTTCGAGCAGTTTTTCGTACTGATAAATATAAGGTGCAGCAGGTCCGTAATAACCGCGCATGAAACGCAGCATGAGCGAATCGGTATCCTGATCGGGATTCCACATCAGCTTGGCGACCACATAGGTGCGCATCTCCGAGAAATCGCCGCCGTACGAGCCGCCGATCTGCGAGAAGTGCATCGTGGCGTGGTTGCGCCGGAAAAGCCCGATATTGGGTTTCAGTATCGGAAAGTTGGGGAACGGAGCGACCATGTTGTCGAAATTGATGCCGTAGTCCCACACGAAGATATTGTCCGACAGGGCCGCCCACCCCTCCATCGCTTCGATGAACTCGCGGCCCGACGCATTGTCCGTAAGGGGCACTTCGCGGTCGCAGTCGATGTCGCACAGCATGATATTGACGTTGGGCAGCGGCTTCACGTGCTTCGGGGGCTGCATCGTAAAGAGGTAGGCCAGCGTCGAAAACTCCTTGTCGGGGAAACGCTCCGCCAGCTTGTTCAGGAAGCGGATATAGTTGCCCGAAGGCGCACCCTCGTACTGGTTGACCTTCTCGCACTCCTCGCAGCGGCAGTAGGTGAAATTGCTGTCATTCTGGCTTATGGAGATGATGTCCATGCCGGGGTTGGCCCGGAAGATCGAATCGACCTTCGCCGCCGCCAATTCGAAAAGCTCGTCGTTCGTCAGGCACCATTGGCTGGCGCGCCCCGGACGGCGTTCGCCGTTGATGAACGAGTAGTATTCGGGATGCTCCGCGCCGTAGACCGACGCAGGAAGCAGGCTGTTGAAGGTGTGCACCCACAGGCCTCCGGCAAAGATGTCGCGCGGCTCCTCCAGACGCAGGGCCAGCCGGTACACGGAGTCCTGCGCCATGCCGTAGCCCTGACTCTGGCGATAGCGGAACGCCGGGTTTTCGGCGAAGTCCATCGCCGGAAGCGTGACGGTCGGATTCCGGTCGAGTTCATAGACTCCGGCGGCGAAATAATCCAGCCCCAAGTAACGTTCCAGCAGCGTCATGACGCCGTAAACCGCCCCCTTGTCGCCGCCGCTGCTGATGCGCAGCACGCCTTCCTGCGTGCGAAGGCGGAAGCCGTCCTCGGCAAGTCCCGCGGTGTCCGAAGCTCCGATCAGGATGTCGCCCTTGCGGGGCGTCACGTCATGCAGCAGGGGCAGTGTCGCACCGGTCGATTCGCGGACGAATCGCTGCAGCAGCTGCGCGGCCGTGAGATCGGCGGCAGTTTGCTGCGCCACGACGATCCGGGCCGCAGGTTTGCCGTTGCGGGTCAGCCGGGTCTGCGCCCGAACTCCGGACGAGACGAGCAGCAGCGAGACAACGAATATCCAGCGGAAGAGTCTCATCTATTTGCGGTTTTGAAGTTCGAAAGTCAGCCGTCCGCCCCGCAGCAGCTCGTCGTGGCCGATGCGGTATCGCTTCAGCGGTTTGCCGCCGAGC
>ULQX01050743.1_pt1 | contig 28141 bp, 25 predicted proteins | sample 1954941 | NCBI WGS metagenome assembly ULQX01 (sample SAMEA4835667, study PRJEB28245) | human gut metagenome | biome: gut microbiome; material: fecal sample | place: Denmark | collected 2008
CCATTTGCGTATCCCGGCGGCGGGGTCCACGGTCCCATTCCATTTGCGTATCCCGGCGGCGGAGTCCCCGGTCCCATTCCATTTGTGTATCCCGGTGGCGGCGGGGTCCCCGGTCCCATTCCATTTGTGTATCCCGGTGGCGGTGGGGCTCCTGGTCCCATTTTGTTCGCATCTCCCGTATTCGTGTTGGTCACGTTATCTGCCGTCGGCTCAGATATATGTTCTCCATCCTTTTTTAATTCTTCTCCCATATACTATCCTCCACTCATTGTAAATTTACAAAACTATCTACAATACATTGTATATTTCATAGCACGTATCGATTACCTTCTCTGTACCAGAGCAGACTCATCAAGACTCACAACTCTATCCATACACACAGGAGCTGTCAACCTGTATGCAAAGCTTCCTGACTCAAATAAACAATACAATCTTCCATTGTAAGAATAGATCTGTTCCAGCTTCTGCGGAAGTTTTAACTCCTGTCCTGGAGATTCAGCCCCATAATTTACGCTGGAAATCTGTCCTTTTTTTGTATCGTATACTTCTATTCTAGACTCATCCAATCCATATGATATCGAGAATATAATCTTGTCACGGTACACCTGAAGACCCTGAACTCTTCCTGGAATATAGAAGGCCTCATCCTCCTCGTCCGATATGGCAGTTCCACCGTTTATTATCTCGTAACTAGCAGCCACACTGCAGCTATTCTTATCCTTCTGCCAATAACCTGCATATATATGCCTGTCATAGATCGTGATAAATGATGTTGCCGGGAACATCACAGCACAGGTATTTCTATATGATATTGATTTCCCAAGTTCTCCCAGATCATATGCTTCCAGAGCATCAAGTGTCAGACATGATATAGATGCATGCCTGACTCTCTTATCATTTTCTTCTACTGACATATAGGAAGAAACCCACAAAACATTATTCATCGTATCATAGGCAAGCCCGCCCGCATGAGTAGTATCTTTAAGAACTATAGTCTTCACATATTCACCGGTATGAGTATCTATCATAAATATTACAGATCTGTGCTTCTTAGTCCCGCAGTAGGCACTCACATAAGTATACTTGTCTGTAACCGCAAGTCCCTGCGGAGTCATGGAGGTACAACAATCAATCTCCTTCGTCTCACAGTTGATCGTCTTAGCATAGTCAAGTCCCGGAATTACAGTCATACCATACTCGTCATCTCTTCCTTTACCATACATAGCCATATTATAAAATTCAGCCTCCGACGTCATCTCCCATATCTGTGATAAGTAAGTCTTATTGTCCACAGGATATGTACTAGTCTCCGTCTCAGAAGTTGGCAGTTCAAAATTTCTGCAGAATATAAGTCCATACAAGGCTATCACACATACGCTTCCAACATAAAGACATGAAAAAACCTTTACAAGTCTTCTTCCCGCCTGTGCAGTAGACAGCAGCGTCGCCATAACCATCTGACTTATAATTGTCACCATCATCAAACCGTTTGTGAGCATATCCGCATGACTCATAATCTGTAGTGGAACTCCAAGCAGCATCAACCAGTAAGCCTTCTGTTTTACACTTATACGAACAGCTCCCAGCCAGTCATCCCGCTTCATTCCCCACACCTGCAGTGACTGCCATATGACCGCCAGACCATATGCTATGCATGAGACCAGAAGGAACTGTCTGAGTACAGCCACCACAAACGCCTCAAACGATATTCCGCCAATATACATTGCCAGATAATACACACCCTGGGCAAGCTGGTAAAGCCTCCATATCATCATGGCAAACATCGCAAGTGCCGCAAGAAATGCAAATATATTTGCAACAAGCTTTCTCCTGACACCATCTCTGTGCTCCTTCATATCTCTGCGAAATCTCTTTTTTGCACGGTTCAACTCCTTTATATGTCTCTTTGACCTTCTAAGTTTTTTTCGCTTATAATAAAGCACCTTATACGGAGCATGATGTTCCTGAAGTGCAACATAATCAGACTTCATGTGTTCATACTTTTTTGTCTCGTCAATAAGATCCGTGCGTGTCGCTCTGAGTGCCGATCTGCTTGTCACATAACCTTCAAGATCTATCTGAGCCTGTTCCTTTAATCTGTCTATCTGGAGCTGAAACTTCTGGTCCTTATTCAATTTCTTCTTCTCGGCTCCATGTGCCATATAAATATCTCCATTTCCATGATCACTCAAAATACTTCATAATACCCGCCTCATTCAAATCAGAACCTATCACTATGATTATATCCTGTCCATTCTCTATCGGTCTTATCTCCGTCTTCTGACTGGTTGCATTTATCTCTATCCAGGTATTCCTGTCTGATCTTGAAAATCCCTTTATTCTGAACACCTCACCACATTTATCATCTGCAAATATATCATGAACGATTCCCTCAAGTTTACTTTCCGGAACATTCTTGTTCATGATATAAACAGAGTTATATACATCGCTCTGCTTAAACCATTCCTTGACAAAATCATTCAATTTATATCCTGATCTCATCAATTCTGCAAAATCGTCATCCGTCAATTCATCCCAGTTCTTTATCATCACGTCGTCGCCAAATCGCCTCTTACACTGAAATTCATCGAGTGTACTGTTCACATAGCTGATTGTTGAATTTATATCCTCACTTGGCACTCCATCAACTTTACTCATAACCAGAACTCCGCAATTTGCAGCCTCAGATGCAAGTACATACCTCGACTGTCTGCTCATATTCTTCTCAAGCTCAGCCTCAACTATAGTGATGATATTCCCAACTTCATACCACCTGTCAAGTGGCTCCTCATGCAGCACGTCGAAAAACTCATCAATATCAAATATACCTGACGGCTCCACTATAACCCTGTCATATCCGCTCATGGCCATAGCTATGAGTTTTGTCTTGAAGCGCCTCTTGTGGCAGTCTTCACCGCATCCTCCTGCAACCATCTCAGCATGACAATTCTCTCCCATGACATCCTGAAGAAGCATCATATCCACATTCACTGCACCATAATCGTTCTCAAGAATTCCTATATTCTGCCCCTGTCTCACAAGATAATCTGCATATTTTTTTATAAATGTCGTTTTCCCAGAACCAAGAAATCCGGTTATCAAATCTATTTTAACCAATGTTGTCACTCCTTATAATAAGATCTACCAGCCCGATCTGATATGAAATCCGCTGTCTTCCTGTACTGGAATGACTCTGACATCCATATCCTCTATAAAGATATATCTGTCACGCCTGAGCAAAGCAACCATCTGGTCTATGGCCTCCGGCTGCCCCTGGGCTTCCATCTCAACCGTCCCGTCATACCTGTTGCACACCCATCCGGTAACACCATACATCGAAGCCGCATGCGAAGCTCTATACCTGAAACCTACACCCTGGACACTGCCGCGAAATACATAATGTCTTCTCTCTTTTTCCATATCAATCATCCATCTCCGAATCCGCCTTAAGGCGAGACTATTTATTTAGCATGTGACTCATCGTACACATCTGCATCATACACTATCTTACCTCCGCATATGGTGTAGTGTACCTTACCCGGAAGCGTCCAGCCTGCAAATGGACTGTTCACAGCCTTTGATGCAAAACTGTCCACTGTCCACATCTCATTCTCACCAAATATGATCAGATCCGCTGGAGCACCCTCTGCGATCTTTCCAGGTTCCATACGATAAAATTCAGCAGGATTCCTGCTCATAAGTTCCATCAGCTTCATAAGTGATATATACCCCGGCTGTACAAGAGAATATATTCCAAGTGCAAGTGATGTCTCAAGTCCTGTGATGCCACTCGGTGCCTTATCAAGAGTTCTGGCCTTCTCCTCTTTGCTGTGAGGTGCGTGATCAGTAACTATCATATCTATAGTTCCGTCCTGTATCCCCTCTATGATCTTGCGTCTGTCCTTCTCCGTCCTAAGCGGAGGATTCATCCTTGCAAGAGTGCCATATTTGAGTACGGCATCTTCTATCAGAGTGAAATGGTGAGGTGTCGCCTCTGCGTGAATATCTGCACCAAGCTTCTTTGCAGTTCTCACGATATCAACAGAATTACCTGAACTGATATGCTGTATGCACACAGACGCCCCTGTATGAAGTGCAAGGACACAATCTCTGGCAACCATCACATCCTCTGCCGTACAAGACGCACCGCCGTAACCAAGTTTCTCTGACACTTTACCCTGATTGACACCAGGCTGGTCTATGAACATCGGATCCTCCTCATGAAGACTTATAGGCAGATCCAGTTCCTTTGCCTTATTCATTGCGTCAACTAACAGTTTCTCATCCATGATAGGAATTCCATCATCGGTAAAGCCTGCTGCCCCCGCAGATGCAAGACTGTCCATATCCACAAGCTCTTTTCCCTCAAGGTTCTTCGTAACTGTAGCTGTCTGGACTACATGTATCCCGGTCTTTGCACCTTTGTCCTGTATATATTTAAGTGTTTCAAGGTTGTCCACCGCAGGCTTTGTATTTGCCATACAAACCACCATCGTGAACCCGCCTCTTGCAGCAGCAGCGGCACCTGTCTCTATATCCTCTTTATATGTGAACCCAGGATCACGGAAATGTACATGTGTATCTACAAGCCCCGGTGCAACTACCAGACCATCTGCATCGATGACCTCCGTTCCCTCTGTCTCCAGATCGTATCCTGTCTTAACTATGTGATTGCCGTCGATGAGCACATCCATGACTTCATCTGTCCGGGTGACCGGATCAACGACTCTTCCATTCTTTATCAATAACATTTGTCTGTTCTCCTCTATATAATTTTTTCATTGCTGTCTGTATATATTCTGCGAATCATACTGCGGCTGCTGACCGCAACCAGTTTGCCGGTTATACTGATAGCCGTACTGTGGCTGCTGACTGTAACCGCTCTGTTGATTATACTGCTGGCCGCACTGTGGCTGCTGTCTATAACCGCTCTGCTGATTATACTGCTGGCCATACTGTGGCTGCTGTCTATAACTGCTCTGCTGATTATACTGCTGGCCATACTGTGACTGCTGGACGTAGCCGCTCTGCTGCCCATTGTACTGCCCCGGCCACTGGCTGTATGCATTTGGCTTGATATTGTACTGCATGTTCTGACCATACACATCTGGTTGATTGTACTGCATGTTCTGGCCATACATATCTGGCTGATTGTACTGCATGTTCTGGCCATACATATTTGGCTGATTATATCCGCGCATCGGTATATATCTGAAATTGTACGGATTTACCCAGATAGGATTTACCGTTATTATATGATCATTCTTGGCCGCATAAGATATGAGCAGGAGCATGAGAGCCACCAACAGGAGCAGAACCAGTATGCACAGTATAACGCTGGTGTCATCGACCGACAATACAAAATCATACAGTCCGTGTATTCCCATGGCACTTAAGTACGAAATCAGCATATTGCCGGCTGCACCCTCGCCATTGTTCGCATTCTCTCTCGCCTTTGAATAAAAATATCCCATGACAACACCGCATGAACAGTGAAGAGGAATTGCTGTCACAGCCCTCAGGATTCCAAGTCCTATTCCTCCCTGAAATACATACAGGATATTCTCCAACGTAGCAAATCCAAGTGATGAACACACACCATATATAACGCCATCATAGCTGTGGTCAAAGTTCTTGTTATTCCATGTAAGTATGATCATTCCAACGAATTTGCCCAACTCCTCGATCATCGCCACTATAAAGAAGCAGTTGACCAGCTCATAAACCCCCGTTCCGGATTCCAGTCCCATGTAATATAACAATCCGTCTCCAAGCAATTCCACTACAACTGCGGGTATAGTGCTGACCGCCCCAAGAACTGCAAGCCACACAAGCAATTTCATCGGATCCCTGCTATTCTTATTCCGTCCAACTACAAATAACAGTAGCAGCACGGAAGGCAATACTGCAAGTCTCAATGCAAATGCACTCATTCTTTACTCCCCCTGATATTTTCTTCTGTACAAATATATACATATTAAAGATACCATTTTTAACTGAAATCCACAATAAGCAGAGGCCATTACCGACAGTTTATTTCATCAATTAACTTTAACCATACCCGGATAAAGGACAAGACAGGTTTTCCCATATAAGGAAAACCTGCCTTGTAGCAACTTTCAAATGTATTCAGTTACAGTTTACTGGGTGACATCAATATCTCCGCTGCTTGTCTCGATATTACACTTTCCATCCGCACCCTTGACCGAATCCGGAACATTCACATCTCCGCTGGACGTCTTTGTAGTGTATTCATACTTCATTTCTGAACCAATACCAATCGATACATCACCACTGTTTGTCATAATATTAATCTCAGAAGCATCACAGTCTCTGATCATTACGTCACCGCTCGATGCACGACCGTTTATACGTTTTGCCTTTATGCTGCCAGATGTGATATTGCCACTGGAGGTCTTCAGATCAACATTATCCGTCACCACATCCCCTAGACTGACATCACCACTGTTTGCAGATATTCTTGTATCCTTTGATGACGCACTGTCAATCTTAATATCACCGCCCCTGGTCGCAATCGTCAGTGTGTCTGAATTTGCCCCATTTACAGTCACATCGCCGCTGGATGCCTCTATATCGATATTGCCCACTAAAAGATAATATTCCATATCAATATCACCGCTGCTGGTCACAATCTTCAGATCATCGTACTCCGTACCAGCCAGATACACCGTCACGGACGGCCATGCTCCTGTATACAATCCGATGGAAACGTTAAATGCAACGTTTCTGCTGTCATCTGCGGTTATCCTGAGCACACCATCTGATACATCTACATGATGTGTCAGATTCTCACAGTCATAATACTCCACATAACTTGTATCTCCACTCGCCTTCTTCACAGCAACATCCACATCCGACGCACTCTTTACTTCAATGGAACTGAATTTATCTTTTATATCAACAGTCTTTTTTATGTAGTTAACCGGCTCCGATGTCATGTGTGCCAGATTCACAGTCACATTTGGCCATCTGAATCCATTTACAGCAAATGCGGAGATCACGATGATAATACCCGCCACAATCATAATTGATGCAGCTATAACAGCTTTCTTTGTTCTACTCATGCCTATTTCTCCTTTACAAACATTCTCTTTATACCATTCACACTGGCCCTGCAGACTTTAAATATTCCAACTGTAACAGGCTTAACCGATACAACAAACAGTATCGCGATTCCTATGCCGATGAGCGCTGCACCAAGCATGAGTACTGCTGTGTACGGGCTGTTGGCTATGAACAGTGGTATGGTGCATATCAGTCCGCATATTCCCGCCACCACAAAGCTGAGCACAACTGCGTAGAATGAAATAAGAAGTGCAAATGCAACTATCCACAGAGTAAGCAACAATACCGCCGCCGTAATAAGAAGCGGAATCCACACCGGGGAGCCAAGAACAATGAGTACAACCTCCCACGCCTTAAGCTCATGCTTTGGCTTGATCTTCTCCTTCACAAGCTTCGTGAGAGGCATCTCCTCAAGTATCTGCTCCACTGCTGCATCAGGTGAGCCCATATCCGCAACAGCCTCATCCTCTGAAAGGCCATCCTCCATGCGGTCATCTATCATCTCGCTGTAGTAATCCATAAACCTGTTGATATCATCAGCCGGCATCGCACTGATTCTGCCTCTTATCGCATCAAGATATTCCTCTTTATTCATCTCTGACTTCCTCCTTCACTATAAATCTGTATATAGATTCCAGTTCCTTCCACTCTTCCTTGAATTCTTCTATCCTGGCTCTTCCGGTATCGGTTATATGGTAATACTTCCTGAGTCTACCATTGTGTTCCACAGAATGAACAGTAAGCAACGCTCCTGCTTCCAGCCTTCTGAGTATAGGATAAAGCGTAGATTCCGATATGGTCACATACGGCTTCATGTCTTTGATGATCTGATATCCATAGGAATCCTCATCCTTGATGGCAGCAAGCACACATACATCGAGCATTCCTCTTTTCAATTGTATATCCATCACTATACCTCCTTACGCAGTATACTATACGTCGCATAGTATTATATGTCAAGTAGTATTTTCAACACTCTACAAAAAGGACAACAATGGGGTCAGGCGCTTTTTAGGCAATGGGGTCAGGCACTTTTTACATAGATTTTACATTACGTGTAGCAATGGGGTCAGGCACCTTTTACATAGATTTTACATTAATGTATATGAAACATAACAAACAGGGCGGGACATCTCACCAATGGGATGTCCCGCCCTGCTTATAAATTATATTCTGCTATATCTTAATCTGACACATGCTATGTTTTCCATTATAGTATGTCGATGACATACTCCTTGCTGAACGAATGGCCAGCCTCAAGACTGTTTGAATACTCACGATCCGCCAGATCTCCGTCATATCCCTCGCGGTCACACCTGCCAAACCAAGGCTCTATGCAGATAAATGGCGCATGTTTCTTTGCAGGAGACCATATGCCTATCTGCGGCACATCAAATCTCAACTGCAAAACCGGCGCATCAGATGAGTTCCTTAATGTAATCGTATTTATACCCTTACCATCCATGATCAGGGCATCCTCATCAAACATCTCATCACGCAGCTTTAAGACTCCATCTGTCAGTCTGTGCGTAACTGTTCTATCTCCAAGAACTCCATTTGCTGTCAAAAGACCACATTCAATCTCGTTCTTACCTGTGTGCATATCCAGAGAATAACCGCCGATGCCTCCATCACATGCAAATGCAGGATGGGCACCGATAGAAAAATGAATCGTGTCAGTTCCCTCATTCACAACGGTCCACATAACATGTACAGATGAACCTTCAAGTCTGTATCCTATACAAAGACTGAAATCAAACGGATAGCTCTTCTGCCATGTATCATTCTTCTCAAGCACAAACAGCAGTGTATCACCAGTCTGGCCAGCCAATACAAACTCGCTGTCCCTTGCAAATCCGTGCTGAGGTATATTCTCATAAACCACCCCGTTATGTCTATAACGCTGTCCTTCAAGCTTTCCCACAAATGGAAACAGCACAGGAGAAACTCTTCCCCAATACTCAGCATCACCGCACCACATGTATTCTCTGTCTGTCTCGATACTCTTCAGGCTCACAAGCTCAGCGCCGTGAGTATTCACCTTTATAGCGATCTTATCATTTTTTAATTCAACAATACCCATGATTTCCTCCTGTACTTTAGCCAGTCAGGCTAATTATATTTTTCAAAAACAAATGTTATGCATCTGCATTACATTATAACACATAAACAAAAAATACGGCCGCTTAATGAACTAATAAGCAACCGTATTTTATATAATTAAGCAAATATCAAGCTTTCAGTATTTATACTCTGTCAATACGACTTTCGTACGGAGCAAGCACCGTATCGCCATAGTGTCTTTCCTCACCAGTATGATTCAAAACCACGCGGATTTTTGATAAGTCATCACCTCTATAGCAGACCTCAACACCATCCTCTGTGACATCGCCGCGTATGGAATTGTCCTCCATGATCCTGCCCATCACAAGTTTCATGGCCGCCTCATCCAGACTGCACGCAACATAATATACCATGCCTTGTCCCTGAGACTTTCTTGTGACCGCAACAAACTTATCATAGAAGGTATCTCCGTATGTATAGAGAACCTCAGCATCACTCACCTCGATCATGTCCCTGTGCACCCATGATAGCCTCGGTTATCCAAAAGTTCTGCCCCTTGAGGCCTCACATATGATCCAGGCTGAAAGCGATCTCATGCGGAGCTATAGGCTCCTTCTGTCCGCCCCATACCGGATATCACATGAAGCCCCTTCTCCTTTGCCTTGCTTATGACATGATCGAAGAACGAAAAGTCATACTGTCCCTCCGTCACCACCATATGATCTGTGATGACATACACACCTCAATAAATATTCATCAATATCGTATGTCAGGCATCCGCAAATCGTTATCCAAGCGCGATCATTCTGTTGATGCAGCGGGAAGCTCCCTCCATCACCTCATCAGAAAGGACTATCTCTTCGCCACCTGTACCCTTTAATACATTCAATATATCAACCAGGGTAGTAAGTTTCATATTATGGCACATCAGTTTTGAAGATATCGGATAGAACATTTTGTCAGGGCACTCATACTGAAGATGCTCCACAATACTGTGCTCTGTACCGATGATAAATTCTTTTTTCTCTGACTTTCTGGCATATGCCATGATTCCTGTGGTTGAACCTACATAATCAGCTTCTGCTACTACATCCGGCCTGCACTCAGGATGGATAAGAAGTTCCGCATGTGGATGTAGCTCTTTTGCCTTCAAAGCATCATCTATGGTAACCGCAAGATGTCTAGGACATCCGCCGTTAAAGAACACAAATTCCTTTTCCGGCATCTGCTTTTGAACATAGTTTCCAAGATTCGGATCTGGAATAAAAAGAATCTTGTCATTATCAAGCTTGCTGCATATCTGAACTGCAGATGAAGATGTCACACATACATCACAGGCAGTTTTCAATTCTGATGTCGTATTTATATAGGCGACAACCGCATATCCCGGATACTTCTTCTTCATCTCATCCAGCGTTTCAAGGTTCATCTGCTCAGCCATCGGGCATCCGGCTTCAGGGTTAGGCAGATACACATTCTTATCAGGGGACAATATCTTACATGTCTCCGCCATAAAACGCACACCACACATTATTATATTTTTGCGGGAATCCTTGCTCGCCTCAACGCTAAGTCCATATGAATCTCCCATATAATCTGCAACTTCAAGAATCTCATGTCCCTGATAAGCATGTGCCAGTATGCAGAAATCTTTCTCTTTCTTCAGTCTGATTATCTCATCCTGTATCTCTTTTATCGTCATTTTATTCTCTCCAAATCATTTTATGTTATTTCTCCCACTCCTGCCACGGAACAAGGAAGCCTGTCTCATCAAGTTTCTGTTCTATGTTGTCCAGGATCTCTTCACTTGGAGCCTCTATCAGATGGTAATGATATCCGTTAGTAGCATTTCCAAGCAGGGACGACTGGCTGTTTTCCAATTTTTTCATAAATTTTGCCACGTCGTATCTGGAAGCAATATTCATCTTTGCAGTAACACGATTGTACACTGTATGACTTATACTTACATTCTTTACAACCCCGCCATAATCAACTATGATCGTGAGTTCTTCCTCAGTCTTGTCATAACCGTGTTTTACTTTAAACTCTCTTTGACATTTTGATTCATTCTTGTATATATAACCCCTGTTAGTTGCAATTATGCCATCATCAGCCGCCCTGATCACTGCAATGTCCTGCACTATTATCTGTCTGCTGACATCAAATTCTGACGCAAGCTTATTTGCCGGAACAGGGACATCTGAATTCTTCACAATGTCAAGTATCCTTTCTCTTCTCTCTTTTGCCTTCACCTTATTCCTCCGCCTGAAGATTTTTCATCGATATATCCATTATAGGTGAGCTGTGTGTAAGCGCACCGCTTGATATATAATCCACTCCCAATGATATCAGTCTCTCTATGTTCTCTTTTGTAACATTGCCTGAACATTCTGTCTCCGCACGTCCATCGATCAAATCAATCGCAGCCCTCATCTGATCCGTTGTCATATTGTCAAGCATAATGATATCGGCTCCCGCTTCAACAGCCTCTTTTACCTGATCCAGTGTCTCAACTTCAACCTCTATCTTGCGGACAAATGGTGCATACTCCTTTGCCATTCTCACCGCATTGCTTATACTTCCCGCAGCGCCTATATGATTATCCTTAAGCAATACTCCATCCGACAAATTGTATCTGTGATTGCTGCCTCCGCCGACTCTGACTGCATACTTCTCAAATATACGGCAATTAGGTGTAGTCTTTCTGGTATCCAGCAGAGTAGTCTTGCTTCCTTTAAGAAGTTCTGCAACCTCATGGGTATATGTAGCTATACCACTCATACGCTGTAGGTAATTAAGCGCAACCCTCTCGCCAGAGAGAAGAACCCTGATATCACCAGTCACAATTCCCATAAGCTGGCCAGCCTTCACCTCATCGCCATCTTTGCAGAAGAACTCAACCTCAGTGCTGTCATCTAAGAGTGTAAATACTCTTGCATATACATCAAGTCCTGCAATGATTCCATCCTGCTTGCATATCAGGTCTACTTTTCCTTTCTGTGCCTTTGGCATCACCGCATTTGTGGATACATCCTCACTTGTGATATCCTCCTGTAAAGCCATCATTATAAGCTTGTCCGCATTCAATTTCATTGTTATCTGATTCATTCTCAGCCTCTTCTTTCCGTTTCTGTCAAAACTATATTCTTATATTCTCTAAACAAACCATCTATATCTTCATATTCAGACAAATCTATGTTGTCTTCTCCACAGCCTCTGTGCTCTCTGCTGAACATGATATCATCTGCCGCCCTCTGTGCAAATACAAGCGACTCAAGTAACGAATTGCTTGCCAGTCTGTTTCTGCCATGCACTCCATTACATCCGGCTTCTCCTACCGCGTACAATCCTTCCATGGATGTCCTTCCGGCGAGATCTGCCTTCACTCCGCCCATGTGGTAATGCTGAGCCGGCACAACCGGTATCGGTTCAACAAGCACATCATATCCCTCATCCTTACACTGCTTGTATATATGTGGAAAATGCTGCAAGATCACATCTCTTCCAAGCGGTCTCAGATCTTCCCACACATGCTCCGTTCCATCTATCTCCATCTGTTTCCATATTGCATGGCTGACTACATCACGAGGCTGCAGTTCATCTGTAAACCTTTCTCCCGCCTTGTTAAGAAGCCATGCGCCTTCGCCTCTCACAGATTCAGATATCAGAAACCTTCTTCCTTTATTCCGGCTAAACAATGTCGTCGGGTGGATCTGCACATAATTCAGATTCTCTACCTCTACTCCATGTTTTAAGGCAATTGCTATGGCATCACCTGTTATATGGGCAAAATTCGTTGAGTTCTTATATATACCTCCGATTCCACCACACGCCAATACAACGTTGCTGGATCTAAGTATGCTTATATTCTTCGCCTCATCAGCTATAACCACGCCACCACAGGCATTGTCATTGCAAATGATGTCGAGCATAGTCGTATACTCATATATCTCGATATTGGATTTCTTCTTTGCGCACTCCAGCAAAGTGGATGTAATCTCTTTGCCGGTAATGTCCTCGTGGAACAATATTCTTGGCTGGCTGTGAGCTCCCTCCTTGGTGAATGCAAGCTTTCCGCTCTCATCTCTCTCAAATCTAACTCCAAGCCTTATCAATTCTCTGATAACAAGATTCGATGATCTGATCATCAGATCGACTGTCTTTTTATTGTTCTCATAATGGCCGGCTCTCATGGTGTCTTCAAAATAATCTTCGTAATCTTCCTCACCCCGCAGCATACATATGCCGCCCTGGGCCAAAAAAGAATCGGACTCATCAGCCCGCCTTTTTGTGATAATACAGACCTTTTTTGTCTCTGGAAAATTCAACGCACAGAACAAACCTGCAGCGCCAGTTCCCACGATAATAACATCATATACAGTGTTCATCATTTCTCCTCTTCAAGTAGGCATCATATTATTCTTTATAACCTGACTTGCATATAAACATAGCATATGTAAACACATATGTAAAGATATATGTAATGTTATGTGTAAACTTTTGATGTAAAGTTTTGAATTAGAGTTTTGAATTAATGTAAGTGCATATAAACCGTAAGTCCATATAAATTTTATATAAAAGAATAAATATTTCATATAGAGTAACTACTATAGGCGTAATTGCTATGTCATCCAATTTATTTCATAAAAAACTGCACCAACATGACTATTTTCAATCGTGTTGATGCAGTTTCCATACATATAAATATTTTCGTCACCTTGTCTGTATATCGTCTCTACTTTAAAACTTTCTTTATCTGTTTCTCTGTGGCAATCGGGTAAATCTCATCCATATGCTTCACTATCCTCTCCCACGATTCCTCAGGGCTCTCACCATATGCGGACGTCACGTATTCATATCCCCACAGTTTCTCCGGCATGGCATACATAGCCACATTCCAGCCGTATTCCGCCCCCTTTTTGTTCACCCGCTTTCTAAAATCGCATGCACACAGATAGGTCTGCATCTGAAGCTGTGTCATCGTACCCTCAAAGCCCTTCTCACCGTCCTTGCCAAAACCGGCAAGTTTCTTGATATCAAATGAGAACAGCGCTGTATCATACATACTCTCCAGTTTTTCTGCTGCAAATTCCGCATCGCTCTCCTCATCTATCCGGTCATCCATGAACAGATCCATGATCCTCTTCTGTCTGAATGATGCAAGCTCATCATCCCATCTGGCATCGAAATCATATCCAGCTCTTCTATAATTTGCAAAATACGGGAACCATTTCTTTGAAATAAATCCCGCCTTATTGTGGAAAAATTTGCCATATGCGATATCGCCTCTTCTTGCTATGATCTCACGCCATACCCAAGGATCCTTCTGTGCATCCTCACTCCACCAGTACTTCTCCGTGGTTCGCTCCTCCACCGAAAATCCAGGTATCTCATTACGGAAAAGAGGCAGGAATCCCACTTCCTCTATATATCCGATAAGTTCGTCCACCGTATGCAGGCACTCCGGATCATCCTCTGAAACGCCATACATAATCCATGTTCCATCTTTTGATTCCATAAACTCTCCTATGCCGTTATTCCTTTTATATAGCTGCGTCCAGTCATACGCAGATCATTTCCCATTCGCTTCGTTTTTCTATATAATACGCCCCTCAAGGTGATCCATCTCATGGAGCACTATCTGGGCTATATATCCGTTGAACTTCATACGCTTTTTTGCAAATGATGCATCCTGAAACTCTACTTCTATGTCTCTATACCTTGTAACCTTTCTCGTGCCGTCCAGAGACAGACATCCCTCCTCTGTCTCGTAAGCCCCCGACTTTGACAGAAGAACCGGATTCAGCATGACAACATTGGCAAATCCCATACTGACGATGATTATCCTCTTCTTATATCCGATCATATTGCCAGCCATGCCGACGCACCTCTCCTGATTTGCCGCTAATGTGTCCTGCATATCTGCAATGATCCCCGCATCCATAGGAGTCATCGGAGATGACTTCTGGCTGAGAAACATCTGGTCTCTTACTATTTGTTTTACCATAGTCTATTACCTTTCTTCCGTACTGTTATATCTATCACATATATATTCCAATCGTTTAAAATCCAAACAGCGATTCTTTCCTTTGTAACCGGAATCCGTATTACATAAATTATAAAGGACATTTGCCTTGTTTATAATATTTTCCTGATTTTTTCTACACCATGTAAGTTCATCAATACATAATTGCTTATAATATTTTTCCGATCTGGTATCTCTTCCATCTGGCTTAAGTTCCACCTTTTTCAATTGTGCAGTTTCTACCGGTATCATGAGATTATAATTTAAAACCCCTATAAGCTTACCCTTTCTATCTATTATTTTGTCAAAATCTGCTCTTGGTTTCATTTTATTATGTTTTTCTACTGGATGAGATAACGGAATAAGATATTGTCGTTTATTACAAATTACAACCAAACCAACATATATTCTATGTTGCTTGCCAATCTGTGGAGATACAGACGAAACTCTATCATCTACTCTATGTAGATCTCTTATGTATTTCATGTCTATTAAATATAGATTTAATCGTTCCTGTTTCATAACACCTCTATAATAAATGTGGCTATGTCATTTGACATAGCCACTATATGGAATCACCATAAGCGATTCCATCGCTTTTACAACTTCCACTTATAGGTAGGACTCACCTTATAGTATAAGTATAACATACATATAAATGCTGTCAATCTATTTCGCAACTCTTCTTTATCTACTCACCATTCTTCACATACAGGAATATTTTTGACTTGAGAGGCCTCTTCGGTGTTGCTGAGATCTCGCATATCTCCTCATATATACGGTTGCACACGATAAAATACGCTGCCATCGCCGTCAGCACATTCTTCTGATTTGCCCGCTGGAAATTATACATTCCAGTCTTCTCGTTCCTGTCACTTCTGGCATGTTTTACAAGATTATAGTCATTCCACCAATCTGCGATCCGGTCACCCACAAACGCACTGAACGGCTTCAGCTCGATATCTTCAAAAGTATCTATCGTCCTCACCGCATCCAGCCGGATATCCGGGAATTTTCTAAGCACAGGAGTAAGCCTGTCATGTATGCTGTACTTCTTCCTGTAATCATCCTCCTCGACTATCTTGCAATATATCTCTATCAGAGAGTCTATATTGCTGCAGATATTCAGGAACATATTTATGTATCTGCTTGAAAATGTCGAGAAGTTGCTCTTGTGGATATCCACATACTCAGAACTTATCCGAACATCCTTCTCAATGATCTGGTATTGTTTCCAGAAAATATTCAGGAACTCCTTCTCAGTTATGACAACTCTGGTCTTCTTCACCAGAACATTTACCCACAAATGTCCCTGACCTGTCCTGTCAGTTCTCACATCCTGACTCGTCCATACATCCTCAAGGACCGCGCCTGAAACCGAATACACCATATCACAAACCTTTGTCTCGGTATAATTGGCAAATGTTCTTCCATCATCCCGCGTCTGCTCACCTTTTCCATACTTCCACGAAGCATAAAATACACCATCAATCTTAAGTGCTTTCATAACCTTCGCAAAGATCTTGATCATATCACCCTTGTCAACATGGAGCATCGAGGCACATGCCCACACAGCATCAAATTCATTTTCGTAATTCATGTCCTCAATGCGCTTATGTACAGCCTCTTTTCCCGTCAGCTCCTGAGTTTTCCTGCACATAGCCTCAGACGCATCCAGAGATACGACATCATATCCCTTGTCCAGAAAATATTTGCTGTCACGGCCACTGCCGCAGCCAAGATCAAGAATCCTGCTGCCCGGCTTGAGATGTTCCTCAAATCGCTTGTAAATGTCCGACATGTCAGCATTTCTGGTTACCTCGGAATATCTGTCAGCATATTTGTTGTAGTATTCTATTGTTCTGTTTGTATTTTTATCATTCATTAAAATCTGACCTCTTCCGGTTCATTGGTGGTGAGGGTTCGAATCCCCCTCCACCTTCATATGTATCTACAGATTATTTGCCTTCCGCAGCAGCTTCTCAAATGACTCCGCAAATCTCTGGTCATCCTCTTCTGTCCTCTTCCTCGGACCTTTGATATGATTCCTGCTCGATGCCCTTCTCGCCTTTTTATTCAAATGTCTCTCCATAAGCATCTGATCGATATTCTCATTTGTATACCACTTTCCCGATTGGTGTATCGCAAATGCACCTTTTCCCAGTGCCATCGCAGCCACGCCATAATCCTGAGTTACAACTATATCGCCTCTATGGCAAATGCTTATCAGCTTGTAGTCCACCGCATCCGCTCCAGCACCGACCACGATAACCTCACTGTAATCAGATGTGAGGACATGGTTCGTATCGCATAGAAGCGTTACTGGGATGTTGTATTTTGTTGCTATGTCTTCAACTATATCAACCACCGGACACGCGTCAGCATCAACAAATATCTTCATTGACCTAGTCCTTTCTCGTGCTGTCTCTACAGCAACGCCTTTAATTTAGACGCTTCCTCTTCTGTAAGTGTCACACCCTTACCCATCTTCTCATGCTCCGGTGCCCACTCTCTGATATCATACTTTGGTGTGCCACCATTCCACGATATCTTATTAAGTTCCTTAGTCCATCCCTTTGCACTTTCCGAGATCACTCCTATGTGCTCCACTATTTCGTATTTAAAATCTGCCATTTTTTATGTATCTCCTTTATCCTTTAAAGATAAAGCCCGTCACAACTCTTTGTTTGATGTGATGGGCCGTTGTCAATCATTATATCTGTTTTTATGAGGCTTTTCAATGATACTATATCCGCAGGAATGTGGGATTGCAATTATTGAAGCAAAGAAAACAATTCTTGATCTATCATGTCCATGGACTTCATCTTTGACAACCACTCATCTGGTATACCTTCAAGTCCATACATGATTCCCGCAAGTCCCCCGGCTACCGCTGCCGTAGTATCTGTATCGCTGCCCAGATTCACCGCCTTGAGCACACAATCCCTGTAGTTATCCGTCGTAAGCAGGCACCACATAGCCGCCACAAATGTATCAACCACATAGCCTGAAGATCCCATGCCATAACTTCTCAACACATTTTCAATACCGATAGCTCCCGACAACTTTGAATTGCCCGGCACATGTCTCCTTATCGCCTCTGCAAGCGGCACACCATTTATAAGGTCAATGGCAATCCTGACATAACACACACAGGCAAGCTTTGACAAGCTGTGTGCATGTGTTATAGCTGACACAGCTTCTATCTCCGCATCCGTTATCCCTTCAACAAATGCCAACGGAATGATTCTCATGAGTGAACCATTGCCATTGGACCATTCGTCATCACAACCTCTTCCAGATCTGATAGCCTCAGCGCACGTATTTCCACAGTCAAATACTTCTCCAAATGGTGTATATGCTCCTTCTTTTAGCCATCTGCGGAATCTGTCTCTGATATCATCCACATCAACTCTGCCACACGCTTTGATACTGGCGCAAGTGGCAAGCGCCATACTTGTATCATCCGACCAGGTTCCCTCCGGCTGATTGTGCGTACCATAGCCTATCATATCTGTGCATTCAAATGCGCCCCTGGATTTAAATTCATATGGGACGCCCAACGCATCACCTACGGCAAGGCCGTAGATGGCGGATTTTAAAGTATTTGTCTTGTCATTCATATCGCTTTCTCCCATCATATATCATCATTGTTTTTTTGTCCTTTATCACGTCAATATATCCTACAGTTATAACTCCTGCAGGCAAAGCCACTACTACTATCCCCATTATAGATGATACCATACTTACCAGCTTACCGAATACTGTAACTAGATAAATATCTCCATATCCAAGGCAATAAATGTTATTTGTCTATTGGTCTTGTAAATTTGCACTTTGGATATGCACTACATCCCCAGAACATGCCATATTTACCATTTCTTTTCACAAGTTCACTACCACAAAACGGACACTTTGTCTTGATATTTTCAATATGCTGTTTCTTTTCAGCGGTGCTCTTATTGGTCAGATTTGTCAGCTTGTCCTTCATCGCCACTATCTCATCATGAGTATACTTAACTGACATATCGTTAAGCTGAGATCGTAATCTATTAAGCATATGTGGTCTACGCACTATTATAACATCCGATGTATCTGGCGGTACTTTCTTCAACGTACACCTCTCAGAAAATACTATGTACGACATAAATTCTGACACTGGCTTTCCCAGATATTCTGCCAACGCCTTTATATGTGTCCTGTTCTGCTTTATTGGATTATAAAACTTATGTTTCTCCCCATTCGGAAAGCTCTGTGTCCAGTTCAACTGATTGCAATCGCCAAATATCCACCCGCTGTAATTCTTACTCTCGATTACAAATATGCCCTTCTCATGTATCATCAACATATCTATTTCCGTAGTCTTGCTGCCTGTCGGAACATAAACATTCTTGAGGACAACAAGATCACCAGCTATGTTGTCATGTGTAAGTGCATATTCTGTTAAATACTCACCGTACTGCCCTACATTTCTGTAATGCAGGAGTGAGGTTATTATGCCTGGCTGTTCGCCTTTTAGTATTTCGAATAATCCCATTTATTCCCCTATATTTTTTCATTAATCAACTACCTAACAAACATCTAAGCAATATTTTTCTTTACCCACACCTCAAAACGAGTTTTTTTGACCCTCTCATGCAGCTTTTGATCTTCTTCATAATATTCATCAATGCCATAACTTGAGATATAATTTAGTTTTCGCAACTTTTCTAGCAATTCTTTATTATAACCATAGTCATCAATAGCAAGAAACTCTTTATGTCGCCTTGTCGTATCTGCTAACTTTCTATAATCAAATGCTAATGAAAGCAGTTTTGATGAAATCTCTTGGATAGCATAAATATCTATTTGATTTAATAAGAGCTGATAGCGATCCTCTTCTTTTAACAATTCCCATGCTCTATCAACATACTTTTTTTCTACATGAATATTCAATTTTCGAATTTCCATCGCAAGAGTCTCATCCACATTGGATATAGGTACCTGCCTCAACAAACTATTTATTTCTAATTCATTAAAACAGTTTCTAGCTATCAATGCACTCACTGTCTCAATTTCTAAATCTACATTTTCAATATCATTTACAAATTCGTTCTTATTATATATAAGATAATTCACGACCTGCTCTGGTGCAACTTTATACATAGATTTTAAATATTCATGTGAATATGGCACATATCTATTATTTACAAGGACTTCTATTCTATCATACTCAAACTTAGCTAGATCCAAATCAAAGTATTCTATATTGTATGTACTAATAATCAAAGAAAATGTTTCATAGGAAATATTTTTAATTATTAAGTCTTTGATGATTATATCTGTTAGGTTATCAGGCCTATCGTATTTTATTAATTCTGTTATATTTTTTTCAGTCCACTCTAATAATTCATTTGTTATTGAATATTCCATGTAATACCCAACAAATGTTTCCCAAGCATTAATTATTTTATCTTTTTCCAATATATAATCCCAGATTTGTTTTCTTTCTTGCTTATATTTCTCTTCACATACACAGCATCCAGTAAAATCTTTCCAAATTATATTTTCGTGATCTATTACTTCTTTACATAATTCTATTTCATTAACAAATTTCCTTTCTAAAATTTCTTCCACTGCTTCAATGTTCTCTTGTGTGTTTTCATTCTGACCTACCACAAATTGTCTAACATAAGAATCAAATTCATTATTTTTCTCCAGTCTATTATTCAATGGCCAGAAATTTGCTTTCTTTATAGTTGTATAATTTGCATTTTTTAATGTATTTAGTAGGTCTGGGAAATACAGCCTAAATAAACTTGTTAACATATTCCAGTTAAGCTTATAGTAGTTATTACTAAATATATACTCCAAAACCATTTTATCTGCGCCTTCAATTTCTATATTTGAAAAACATACTTTTTGCCTATTAATAAAGACTACCATAATATCATATGGAATATTTGATAATTTCACTAATGCATTTTTATTATTTTCTATAAACTCAGCTATACCTCTTTTTTCAGGTTCAGCAAGCGTGCCATTTTCATCTATGATTAGCTTATTTTTATCAATATATGAATTACTATTTTGTAGTGAAATATCTTCCATATCAGCATACTCTAAAATTAACGCTAAATATTCAAATTTTTTATCATTAGACAACAAATTGTCATTAACAATCTCATGCCATAATTTACAATTTCTAGAACAAATCAGAGGAACAAAAATTTCTATATTCTTATTTCGTTCTATATATTTTTTAGTGAATTCATAGTATTTTTTATTTCCATTTAAAAATCCTTCAAACAAAATTCTACATTTATCCGAATCTTTTTGTTTAGTTATAATATAGTCAACAATGTCAAAATTTAATATTTGTATTTGTTTAAATTCATAGTCTTCTATACGCGCGCACACCTGTGCAACATTTTTCATTGTTTGTGTCCAATCTTCTCCAGTCTCCTGCATACGAACTTTTCTTATAAAATTCATTTCATCCTTAGTAATACTATTTGGATGGAAATAATTTATATAATCAGCATAGTCTTCATTTATAAAACCTTTACTCAATAGAAATATCAAAAATTTATTATTTTGAACTTCATCAGAGAAAATAATATCACTACCATATTTGTCTATTAATTCTCGCAAAGAAAATGAATGTATTTCCTCTACTACCTTGTTTATACCATTTATTTTTTCCCGAATAATTTCTCTGTCTTTATTATATTTTATATAATCAAGTCTGCTCAAATACCTTTGAATATTTTTATCATTTTTCATACTGTCTATGCTTCGCCAAATGTTATTTTGGCTACAAATATCCATTCGGGTATCTTTTTTTAGCAAATTCAAATCAAAACTATCATCCATTATATCTTGATAATCATATCTATCTGCTCCAATATCACAGTAGCTAAATTGTCCGTTATTTCCTTCTAAATAATGAATAAGAGCAGCCTTCACTTCCTGTTCATTTTCTAATACATCTTTTTCTATATTCTGTAGAATTTTTACAAATCTTTCTTTATCATCATCTAGTTCATTCTTCTTTGTTTCTACGAATTTTATCTTATCTTCAAAAGCCTGTTTTATAACCCCCTTTTCTGCCTCCGCTTTTGAAAATTCCCTTGGATATAAACTTTTAAAAACCATCATTGAAAACATAGCTTCATCACGTAACTTTATGCTATTTAATGTTTGTTTATATATTGAAAACTCATTACAAATATTTGTTAACAATCTCATATCTTCAATGAATGGAGATATTAAATTTATATATTTTGAAGAAATATCATATATTGTACTTTTTTCCGTACCATCTTCTTTTTTCTCGAATTTAAGTTTTTCTAGTAATTTTTCACCAGAATTTGTTGAATTAATAATTGGGATAATAGGAATAATAAAATCAAAAAACTTGGTTCTCTCTTGATCATTAAACATATCATCCTTTATAGCATATACAAAAACTATTCTCCTTTTTATAAGATCATAGTTGTTCAATAAAGTGTTAAGTTCACGTAACTTCACAAAAATTTCTGATGTGTTAAACCTATCTACATCTTCTATAAAAACAACATTATATTTAGTCATTTCAAAGAAATATATTATTTCATCTAGAGCCTTATCAAAAATTGAATTCTCATTTTTATCATCCGTAAACTTTGCTTTATCAGCAATACTTATCTCCGCAATTCTAAATTTAGAAATACACCATTTCAATACATATGAAATCACAGCAATAAATAATAAACTGAACATAATCACGATCACGCTTACATAAATTTTAGATATTTCATAATATTGACTAATATAATTAAAATAGTTTAATACTTTATCAATTACATCTGGATAACAAAATATAACACCAGCAAGTAATAACCCTACTGCCACCGTAATTATAATAAAATATTGTCTCCAACATATATTCTTTATCTTTCTATATCTACTTTGAGGAATCTTATTTGAATCTATCTTATAAAACAAGTGTTTTAAGATTCCCTTTTCAATTAGAGTTTCGTAATCATAATCATCATTTACATCAAATGTTGCCAAAGAAATATTTAATGATTTTATTCTAGGATGCATCTCTAAATAAGACTTAATGACACTACTTTTCCCAGAACCATATGGTCCTGTCAATGCTACATTCTTTATTTTTTTGTTTTTTAAAGCCCAAGACAGCGCATCAAAATACACATCAGCATTTTCTATATCTGATTGTGGCGCCATATCTTCATATACTCTATATTTACTATTATCCCGCACCTCTAGTTCGTTTATATAACTGTTGAACTTTTTAGTTATACTCTTTATATTTTCATCAATACTCTGTTTTATATTTAGCCCTATTAACTTTATTATATTTGTAATTTTCATGTATCCCCCTCGTTCAACAATGTAGCACAAATTTATGTTTCTTCTTGTAATACCACTTACTACAAATTTTGTCACCAATGCAAGTGCCTTTAGCTTGTCTATGTCTATTTCTGCAGTCTTGATCTTTCCATCATACTAAAAATTTCATCTGCTACATTTTCAGCCGACTTTTCTTCCGTATTAATCCATGTATCTTCTTTGTAATATTTATTCAAGTATGCAATATTCCAACTCAATCTCTCTAGCGCCTGTCTCTGATCTGCCCCTTTGGCAGCTCTTTCTTTTAATCTATCTTTTATTGTTCGTTCACTTGCGTTAAGTATTATATGTTTTATTTCTACCATTTCTCCTAAAGTCTCCAACAATATTTTTCGACATTTATCATCTGTTAACGCCATTTGAGCCACTAAAATATCATTTTTTCCACAAAGCGATGCTAATTGTCTTTTAAAATACTTTAAAAAGCATTCATCAGCCCATGGAGATTTTATTTTTGATTGGTCAATATTAAGATTCGACAAATATTTTTCTTGATAATAATAATCTGAATCCGCATTATCCACTGTTAACCCATGTTCCATTAATTCATTTGTCAAAAAATTTGCTACTGTTGTTTTTCCTACTCCACTTGCCCCATCTAACCAAATGATTTTATACATACACATCCTCTATTTTCCTATCTATTTCTCCTCCGCAACCTTACCAATCTCGCCACGACTCTCACCATACACAACCTTCTGTGTACCACCTATACTCATAGCTCCACCGACACCATAATACTTCTCAAAGAACTGTTTCAGTTTTTCTATGACCGCCTGTTTCTTCTTGTCACGTCCACTTCCGCCAAATCTTGAAACTGGTGGCATAAGCTTGTCTATGTCAGTTCCAGCCGTTCTGATTTCTCCATCGCGGAAAGCATTTTCTATATAGCGTCTCGTGTTCTCTGGATTCAAGCGCTCCTCGGATATTAGCTGAGCAAGATCATTTTCGCGCTGCTCTACAACAAACTCCCGCCATTCAGCCATTACATCCTCTACATCATTGATTCCTGCAATGAAATTTTCTATAAGTGCTTTCTTACTGCGGAGTTCTGGACTTGCCTCAACTGCTCGCTTAATAGTTATGAGAACTTCCTTATCCTCGCAATGTGTATCATGATATTTTTTTACAAGCATGAGTATATAATCTATGTTGATTTCTATCTGCTTTATAAGCTCAACCTCAAATACAATGTCGTCCGTTATATCCGCACTTTCATTGTTCTCTCTCTTACGTCTCCATTCATCGCGCAGATCCTGATAACGTCCAAGATAATCCTGCAAATCACGTTCAGAAATAAGTTCATTTTCTTTATACTCGTCAAATGACAACAGAAGATTTCTCATTCTCAGGAATGCACCAAATAACGCAATAAAGGCCTTCTGATTCTGCTCACCTATTATTTGCGGATCTATAAGCGGGAATTTCTCCTTAAGCTCCTCTACCATATCTACATATCCTGGCATATGCTCGCCGTCAACTGATTCATAGCCATAATAATAGTCTTTGAAACTCTGGAGAAGAACTATTCCCCCTGCATTTTTATCACCAAACAGTGATATTGCACTGTCCACTCTCTTCTGAAGATTTCTAAAGCAGACGATATTTCCAAATGTCTTTATAGAATTTAATATACGATTTGTTCTGCTGAATGCCTGGATCAAGCCATGCATCTTCAGATTTTTATCAACCCATAAGGTATTCAGTGTTGTTGCGTCAAATCCCGTAAGGAACATATTTACAACAATCAACAAATCTATCTCCTTATTCTTCATTCTAAGCGATACGTCCTTATAATAATTCTGGAATCTATCACCGTCGGTTGAATAATTTGTGTGGAACATCTTATTATAGTCATCTATTGCCCCATCCAAGAAGTCCCTTGCGGTCTGATCAAGTGCCGTTGTATCCTCTGGATTCTCTTCGTCAAGCAGACCATCAACTTCCTCTTCATTTGCCGCGTAACTGAAGATAGTAGCAATACGCAAATGCTTTGTCGGATCCAGTTCCATCTGGCGTTTGAACTCCTGATAATACAGTTTTGCCATAGGAACAGAAGCTACTGCAAATATGGAATTAAATCCACTAAGTCTCTGCGACCTTTTGATTTCTTCAACTGCGCCTCGCTCAGCAGACGCAACCTCCTGTATATTCGTCAGAGTATTGTATATGTATGTCTTATCTCCCCTATAGGTCTTCTGATCAAAATGATCCAATATATACTTTGTGACCAACTCTATTCTCTTTGGCGCCATCATAGCTTTTTCACGGTTGATATCCCATACCATCTCATCTGTGATTTCTTCATCAACATCCATTGTCTTGATATAATCAACTCTGAACGGCAACACATTATTGTCATTGATGGCATCAACTATAGTGTAGGCATGTAGTTGATCTCCAAATGTCTGAGCAGTTGTAAAAAACTCTGGATTCTTTGCTTTTCCTGAATTAACCGAAAATATCGGTGTACCCGTAAACCCAAACAAGTGGTATCTCTTGAAATTCTTAACTATTGCTGTATGCATATCGCCAAACTGACTTCTATGACATTCATCAAATATGATAACCACATGCTTGTCATAAACTTCATGTCCAGGATTTTTCTTGATAAATGTCGCCAGTTTCTGAATAGTCGTGATTATTATGTGCGCATTATTATCCTCAAGCTGTCTTTTCAGGATACGTGTAGAACTGTTACTATTTGCAGCTCCCTTCTCGAATCTGTCGTACTCCTTCATAGTCTGGTAATCCAGATCCTTACGGTCAACGACAAATAAAACCTTATCTATATACGAAAGCTGTGACGCCAATCTTGCAGTCTTAAAAGATGTGAGTGTTTTCCCTGATCCCGTGGTATGCCAAATATATCCTCCACCAGCTACACTTCCATACTTTTTATAGTTATTAGCTATCTCTATTCTATTCAATATTCTCTCTGTCGCCGTTATCTGATACGGACGCATTACCATGAGTATGTTTTCAGATGTGAATATACAATACTTTGTAAGTATGTTAAGCAACGTATGCTTTGCAAAGAAAGTCTTTGTAAAGTCAACCAGATCCGGGATCACTCTGTTATTTGCATCTGCCCAGAAACAGGTAAATTCAAAGCTATTACTTGTTTTTCCGCGTTTTGTATTGCCAGCCTTAGCATCCCTTATGGCATTATCACGCGTGCTATTTGAATAATATTTGGTATTTGTTCCGTTTGAAATTACAAAGATCTGGACATACTCAAAAAGCCCACTGCCTGCCCAGAAAGAATCTCTCTTATATCGATTAATCTGATTAAATGCCTCTCGTATCTGAACGCCCCTTCGTTTAAGCTCAACATGAACAAGTGGCAGTCCATTGACAAGAACTGTCACATCATATCTGTTATCATGTTTTGCCCCATCCTGGAGTCCCATCACATACTGATTTATAACCTGCAACCTATTATTGTGGATATTGGTCTTGTCAATAAGTGAAATATTCTTGGTTGAGCCATCATCCCGCTTAAGAACCTTTCTGTAATCCTCCTGAATATTACGTGTCTTATCCTGCAAACTAAAGTTTGGATTTGCAATATCATTATTGAAGAAATATGTCCACTCTTTATCTGTGAACTCATAATTGTTGAGTTCCTGCAGCCTCTCACGAAGATTACTTATCATATCCCGCTCGGTATGTAATGGCAGATATTCATACCCCTGCTCGCAGAGCATCCTTATAAACTCCTGCTCCAACTCTGCCTCGCTCTGATAACTATCAGAACGTCTTTTTACCGGTTCATATTCTGTAACAACTGTATTCTCAGATGTCTCCGCTACTATGTTAAAATATGACACTCCGTATCCCCCTTTGCCTCATCTTTAAGTACTTCAATATCATTCTTCAAGTTTATGATTAATTTCATTTTTTGAATGACAATAATATATCCCTATAATACTCATATTGTTTCTGACGTTTTTCTATTTCTGCAGGAAGACCTGACTGCAAATCATTACAGATAACTTCAAATTTATCAAGCAAATCTATGACCCGTCTTTGTTCATCTATTGATGGTATTTGTAATTCTAATGTTCGGACAATTTCTGCATTAAGATTCTGTATAGCCCCTCCAAATGATGCTTTTTTCTCCATTTCTTTCTGTAAACCATTAGAACTCAATAAATGATATAAATAATCTGGCACAAAATAATCTTCAAAATCACTAATTGATAACCAGCCATCATGAATACATCCGTCTATTTGTAAAATATATGGTCTTCCAAAACTCATTGAGTTAGATAGAATGAAATCGCCTTTTTTTACTTTTCTTGACTTTTCTGCACCTTCTATTGTTATTCTTTCTGCTGTCTGAGTAATATATTTTGTATTTATCCCAGCATCTCCAATTTTTATCCAATTAATACCTTGTTCGCTAGATGTAATATACCTTTTGATTGGTCGCGGTGACGCACCTCTTGTTATTGATGCTATATCCCCAAACTTAACAACAGCATATCCAAACACATACTGTAAAAGCTTAATTATGCTCTGTCTGTCTGTCTGTCTGTCTGTCTGTCTGTCTGTCTGTCT